>OJPF01001480.1_pt1 | contig 10535 bp, 8 predicted proteins | sample 1598441 | NCBI WGS metagenome assembly OJPF01 (sample SAMN03922474, study PRJEB24848) | human gut metagenome | isolation source: stool sample | host: Homo sapiens | place: Germany | collected 2010-11 | reverse complement strand
CCTGCTTCTGGCGGGCCAGGAACTGCTCGTGCATATTCTCGATCTTGAAGTTGGTGAGGTAACCGTACTTGATGGCCTCGCTCAGGATCTTGCCGGGGTCGGCGGTGTGGACATGGAGGTTGATGACGTCATCGTCTTCGATGCAGACGACGCTGTCGCCGTTGGACTCGGCGAAGGCGCGCATCTTTGCGGCGCTTGCACCCTCGTTCTTATTGATGAGGAACTGGGTGCAGTAGCCGTTCTTGATGTCCTCGACCTTCATCAGGTCGTCGGTGAAGACGCCCCTGCCGGCGTTTTCGGTGGAGAGCTTGGCCTTGTTGGGGACAGCTTCGCCGCCGGCCACGATGGCCTCGCCGTGGAAGACCTTGCCCATGCCCTCAAAGATGATCATGATGCCCTGACCGCCGGCGTCCACGACGCCGGCCTTCTTCAGGACGGGCAGCAGGTTGGGGGTGTCCTCCAGAGCCTTCTGACCGGCGGTCATCACGACGTCCCACAGCTCGGCCACATCCTCTTTGCCGCAGGCAGCAGCTTCCTCGGAAGCGACGCGGGCAACGGTCAGGATGGTGCCTTCGGTGGGCTTCATGACAGCTTTGTAAGCGCCCTCGACGCCCTTCTTCAGTGCAGCCACGATGTCGGCGGCGTCAGCCTCCTTTTTGCCCTCCAGAGCTTTGGAGAAGCCGCGGAACAGCAGGCTGGTGATGACGCCGGAGTTGCCGCGGGCGCCGCGCAGCATGGCGGAGGCAGCGGTCTTTGCGGCCTCGCCCACGGTGCAGCTGTCGTCCATGGCCTGCAGCTCACGGACGGCTGCACCGACGGTCATGCCCATGTTGGTGCCGGTGTCGCCGTCGGGGACGGGGAACACGTTCAGCTCGTCCACGCGGGAGCGCTGGTTGTTGATGTTGTTTGCGCCGGAAATAATGGCGTCGCGCAGGATCTTACCAGAAATCATTGCTTTTTACTCCTTATATCTTCCCGGTACCCCCGGGCGGGCTTTGTCTCATCAGGCAACCACGTCATCGACCGATACGACCACGCGGGCGACTTTCAGGCCGGTGGCCTGCTCAACCTCGTCCTTCACGCGGTGCGAGATGGATCGCGCGGCGGTGGAGATGTTCAGCCCGTAGCTGACGGCAATGTGCAGCTCGATCACGAGACGGCCCTCTTCCTGTGTGACACGGACGCCCTTGGCAGAATCGTCCACGCCGCGCACGGCGCTGCGGACACGGTCGGTCAGATCACGGGGGGCCATTGCGGCCACGCCGTAGCATTGTTTGGTTGCTTCGCCCACGAGCGTGGAAAAATACTCGGCTGAGAAGCTGACATCTCCCAGCGGAAAACGGGAAGTGATCATAGTCGCTCTGCTCCTTTTATTCATTATGATACCCCGGTCCGCACGGCGGCGGGGCGGTGCGCAGGCCAAAGAAGGCGGCGTACCACTTTTATTATACAACTTTATGAGGAAGCTGTACAGCATATAATTGCTGACAGAAAGAAAAAAGTCAGGCGCGGCTTACCCGTCTCGGTCTGTTTCGACACCGCAATGCCGGTATACTGAAAGACAGACAGAGCCGCAAAGGGCCGCGTTCCTGTTGTTAGTATAGCACAAAATCCTTCGCAGTGCATCCATTTCGTGAATATTTATCCGACGAAACAAAAGGTGATTGTGAATAAAATATAAAAGATGGCGCAGACGTCTTTATCTTACTATGAAAAAGTGCTAAAATCTAAGGTGGCAAGAGTAAGACTGTATCCGGCACAGGATGCCGGGACATTCGGCTGCCAAGGTGCTGAAGACAGGAATTTGCTGCGGCTGCACAGGAGCTGCGGCCCGGCGGCGGAAAAGTTCACAATAGGAGTTGTTTTCATGAATATTCTGTTTTTCCTTTCCCCCAAGCAGGACCTGATGTATGTGTACGATGACTTCACCCTTCGCCAGACGCTGGAAAAATGGGAGAACAACCGCTACGCATCCATCCCGGTGCTCAACCGCAAGGGAGAGTATGTGGGGACCCTGACGGAAGGGGACATCCTCTGGGGGCTGAAAAAGTTCCACGGCCTCGACCTTGAGGCGGCAGAGGACATCCCCATCCGGGATTTTGCCCACAAGCGGGACTACAAGGCCGTCACGGTCACCACGAGCATGGACCAGCTCATCGAGGCGGCCATGAACCAGAACTTTGTCCCCGTCGTGGATGACCGGGGAATGTTCATCGGCATCGTCCGCCGTCAGGCTATCATCCGCTACTGTTACGACCGTTCCCGAGCTGCCGCCACAGAGCAGCGCAGAAAGCCCGAAAAGCAGGAAAAACGAGTCCCGGTTTCTGCCGGGGTGCAGTAAAACAGGAAAAGGCCCCGCCGCTCTGCATGAAATGTGCAGGGCAGCGGGGCCTTTCTATGCCTGTGGGAAGGGGAGAGTGGAGCTTCAGCCTACAGTGAGGCTGGAATCGGTGAACCGGTGGGTCAGGACAGCCTCGGCGTCCTCGCCGCCCTCAGCCCGCAGCTGACGCAGCGCGGCCAGCGAGATGCGGAAGGAGGCTGTGAGCCGTCCGACGCAGACGGTGAGGGTATTGCCGCTCTGGGTGCTGGTGTAGGAGATGCGCTGGCCGTCCTTGTCGGTGACAGTCAGGCCGGGGAGGGGAGAGGCGGGTGCGGACGGGGCGGCAGAGCCGCCGTCAGAAGAGGAAGAAGACTCTTCCGGCTCCACAGGGCGGGGGGTAGAGACCTGATCGATGACCTTGCCGTCGGCATCGGTGGCGGTGACTTTTGCGCCCGGACCCAGCTTGTCCTTGATGGTGTCGAGGACAAGCTCACTGCCTTTCTGCGAGAGGGCCTTGCCGTTGGGACTGCCGGCCTTGGCGGTCAGCTCAAGGCTGCCTGACAGATCGATGACGCTGCTGTAGATGCCGCTGCCGCCGCCGGTGCTGCCGTTACCGCCAGCGGCTTCGACCGTACCGCCGGAGATGGCGACACGGTCGAAGCTGCAGATGCCGTAGCCGCCGACTTTGCCGCCGTAGCCGCCAGCGGCGTTGACCGTATTGCCGGAGATGGTGACGACGCCGCCGCTGCGGATGCCGTCGCCGCCGTAGCCGTCTTTGCTGTCGCCGTTACCGCCCTTGGCGGTGACCGTACCGTCGGAGACGGTGAGGCCGCCGCCGCTGCGGATGCCGTCGCCGCCGACGAGGCTGCCGCCGTTACCGCCATTGGCAGTGACCGTACTACCGCCGGAGATGGTGACGCCGCCGCCGCTCCAGATGCCGTCGCCGCCGGAGATGGTGCCGCTTCCGCCGTTGGCAGTGACCGTACTACCGCCAGAGATGGTGACGCTGCCGCTGCTGGAGATGCCGTTTGCGCCGCTGCCGCCTTGGGCCGTCAGGCTGTCATTTTCGCCGCCGGAGATGGTGAGGCTGCCGCTGCCGTAGATGCCGCTGCGGTAGATGTCGCTCTTCAGCGCGTTGTCGCCATCCAGCTTGATATTGGTGTCGCCCTCGCCGGTCACGCTTACGGCGGCTTTGTTCCGGCTGCTGGTGTCGATGTTCACATCCTTGAGTGTGACCTCGACCTTATCGTCCTTATCTTTGGCCTCGATGGTCACGGTGTGGGAAGAAGCGGTGTCCTTGTTCTGATTTGTGATGATGGTGTTGGTGTCGCCGTAGGTGGTATTGTTGTTCTGGGTGACGTTGTTGCCGCTCTCACCCGCCGAAATCGTAATGTCACCATTTTCGATGTGCCATATATCGGCAAAAGCCGGGGCGGCAAGGGTGGTGAGCATTGCGGCGGTCAGGATAAACGCTGCTGCCCGCTGAGAGGCCGGACGGGGTGAATCGATACCCTCCGTATGGAGGGGGCGACCCAGAACACGCATCGCAAGCTTACGATAAGACAGCATACAAAAACCTCCTTTGAATGGTGAAAAACAGGGGGGGTCTAATTACCCTGAATGTACCACATCTGCGGAGAAAAATCAATAAAACCTGCGCGAATCGCCCTGTTTCCTGCGTGAATGGAGAAGTTCGGACAGATTTTGGCTCTCCCCTTGGGGGAGCTTGCGCGGAGCACCTGAGAGGGCAAGGACGCTGACAGAGAGCTTTTTTGCGCCTTTTTGCTCAAAAAACTGCCTAAAAGTACATTTTATTGGATTTTTATTCTGCTATACTCCTGTCAGAACAAAAAGACACAGGAGGGAAGAGGAATGAAAGACGTTGAACTGCGGTATGTGGGCGGTCATGTGGAGGTGTATACGGGGACGGGCGCGTTCCTGTTCTCGGCGGACACCCTGCGGGAGGCGATGGAAGAGCTGGATGCCGCCTGATGTATTCCCGGGAATGCCGGGAAACGTCGGAGCAGAGGTTAGAAAATACTAATGTAAAATGAATGTAAAATTCAAGAAAAGAACCGTCTAAGAAGGCCCGGAAATCTTAAAATTCCGGTCAAAAAAGTGATTTTCCTGTAAAATAATGCTTGTTGAGCCGGGGGGTTCGATGCTATAATAAAAAGGACGGCGTTTTGCGTATGGAGAGCTAAGCACAGCCGTCTTGTGCAATGGAGCAATAGGAAGATTTTAGGAGCATTGTTTTATGGACATTACACACATCACCTCTCTGCTGGGCGGTATTGCGCTGTTCCTGTATGGTATGTCGATCATGGGTGCCGGCCTCGAAAAGCTGGCCGGCGGCAAGATGCAGGGCGTATTGCAGAAACTGACTTCGTCCACCATCAAGGGCGTCATTTTCGGCACCCTCATCACCGGCGTCATCCAGTCGTCGGCCGGCACGGTCGTCATTTGCGTCGGCCTCGTCAACTCCGGCATCATGACCCTTACGCAGTCGGTAGGCGTTATCATGGGTGCAAACATTGGTACTACGGTCACCGGTCAGCTCATCCGCATGGCGGATATTTCGGGCGACAGCCTCATCCTGACCCTCATCCAGCCCAAGACGTTTGCGCCGGTGGTGGCGTTTATCGGCTGCATTTTTTATGTATTTATCCGCAACGCGAAGAAAAAGAACATCGGCCAGATCATGCTGGGCTTCGGCATCCTGTTCACCGGCATGAGCCTGATGGACACCGGTGTGTCTCCCCTGCGTGAGAGCGCAGCATTTCAGGAGCTGTTCGTCACCATGACCAACCCCATCCTCGGCGTTCTCGTGGGCGTGGTGGTCACGGTCATCATCCAGTCCTCTTCGGCCTCTGTAGGTATCCTGCAGGCGCTTTCCAGCACCGGCCTCGTCACCTTCAGTTCGGCCATCCCCATCGTGCTGGGTGCCCACATCGGCACGGCCTTCACCCCGCTGCTGACCATCGGCGGCTCCTCCAAGGACGGCAAGCGCGCCGCCCTCATCCACCTGTACTTCAACATTATCGGCAGCGTCATCCTGCTGGCGCTGGTCTATGCAGTCCAGTTCACCATCGGCATCCCCATGTGGGGCGATGTGATGAACAAGAGCAGCATTGCAAACATCCACACCATGACCAGCGTCATTGCGATGCTGTTCTTCCTGCCCTGCAGCGGCGTGCTGTCCAGGCTGGCCATGATGACCGTGCCGAACAGCGCGGAGGAGGCGCAGGAGCTGAGTATGCCTGTGTTGGATGAGCGTCTGTTCAAGAGCCCGGCTGTGGCTCTGCAGCAGGCTAAGAACGCGGTGGTCAAGATGTCCCGCCGCGCAGCCCGCAACGTCGGCCTCGCCACCCCGCTGCTGCTCAAGATGGACGAGGACGTCGTGAGTGCCATCGATGTCCGCGAGAACCTCATCGACCGGATGGAGGTGGACATCTCCAACTACCTCATCAAGCTGGCAGACCAGGAGCTGGGCGACGCGGAGAGCCATGAGGTGACCGAGCTGCTCAACTTTGTCACCGAGTGCGAGCGCATCGGCGACTATGCAGTCAACATCAAAGAAAAAGCGCAGGAGCTGACCGACAAGGAAGTCACCTTCAGCGAGAAGGCACAGCAGGAGCTGAAGCTTCTCGACAATGCGCTGGAAAAGATACTGACCCTCACCACGGACGCCTTCGAGTTCGACGACGCCCGGACCGCCAGCCAGGTGGAGCCACTGGAACAGGTCATCGACATCCTCGTGGAGCGGCTTCGTGCGCAGCACATCAAGCGCCTGAAAGATGGTGCCTGCTCCATTGATACCGGTGTCGTCTATCTCGATGTGCTGAACAATGTAGAGCGTATCTCGGACCACTGCTCCAACATCGCCGCCCGTCTGGTGGGCATGGAGGCAGGCGAGGACTACGACTCCCATACCCTCAAGAACATGATGCACCACAACCCCACCAAGGAATATATGCTCAACTACGAGCAGTGCCGTAAGGACTACCTCGTCCCGCTGGAACAGCTCGAAGCCTGATTTTGATAAAGTATAAAAACAGTGCAGACCTCCCCGGGGATGTCTGCACTGTTTTTGTTTATTCACCCAGGTCTTCCAGCAGCGCCCGGAGGGCCGTTTCGCCGGTGACGTAGAGGCCCTGTTTGAGCCGGAGGGCATCGGCCTCAGGCAGAAGATTGACATAGATGCCGGTGCGCAGGAGCCGCTTGTCGGGCAGTCCGTTGTCGGAGCAGGTGTAGACGACCACCCGCCCACCCTCGTCGCAGAGGTAGAAGTCGGTGCCGCTCTGCCCGGCGGAGCCCTGCGCGGCCAGACCCGGCTCGGAGGCCGGCGTCTCTTCGCCGGAGTCGGCAGGGAAGGGGAGACTGGGCAGGGCCATCCAGAACAGGCTGAACACGATGGTAAAAATGCACAGCGCATAAAAAATGCAGAGCCAGACCTTGCGCATGGCAGTGGACTCCTTTCGGCTGAAATGGTGTTTCAGACGGTAGTATGTGCAAAAGAAAACTGCCTCAGACAGGAATGCAGAATTTTCACACCCGGATGCTGTACTTTGGCGGGGCAGATGTGCTATACTAACATCGTATCCCGTCGATTTCCCCCTTGCGGAAGCGGGCGGTGCGGACTATAATGTATTATTATGGCTGTGGGCAGTCTGGCCGCAGCAGGAACAGCAAACGGCATCGTCAGAGGATGCTTTGAGATGCAGAACAGTGAAAATTGCGATAGGAGGCGATCCTTATCTCAAACAATGAAAGACGGAGACTCCACAGTGATGGTGCGCTCCGGGAGCAGCGGCCCGCAGCAGAGCAGAACCGGCGGGTCCGTGAGCCCCGCGGACCGCAGGAGCAGGAAGAAAAGCACGGTCATCCCGTTCTCGGATTCCTGGGCCGGACCATCGTCACCCTCGTCTGTCTGGGCATTATGGCGGGCAGTCTGGTGGCAGTGGGCGCTGTGTACTATGTGGTGCAGGCTACGGCCAGTGACGGCGACCTGCTGGACCTCGACAACATCGAACTGAGCCAGTCGAGCCTTGTGGTGGCCACCGACCCCGACACCGGCGCACAGGTGGAGTACGCCACCCTGCGCTCCTCCAACAGCCACCGCGTCTGGGCGGACCTCGAGCAGATCCCCACCAACCTACAGTATGCATTCATCTGCACCGAGGACAAAGACTTTTACAGCGAGCCGGGCGTCAACTTCAAGCGCACCATCGGCGCGATGATCAATGAATACCTGCTGCCTATCTACAGCTCCAAGCAGGGCGCCTCTACGCTGGAACAGCAGCTCATCAAGAACCTGACCAGCGACAAGAGCGCCAGCGGCATCGAGGGCGCACTGCGCAAGCTGCGCGAGATCTACCGCGCCCTCATCCTGAGCCGCAGCTACTCCAAGGAGACCATTCTGGAAGCCTACCTGAACACCATCAGCTTTACCGGTACGATCCAGGGCGTCCAGACGGCGGCAAACGAGTACTTCGACAAGGATGTCAGCGAGCTGACCCTCTGGGAGTGCGCATCTATCGCGTCCATCACCAAGAATCCCACCAACTATAACCCCTACACCAACCCCGAGAACCTCATCAACCGCCGGAACTTCCTGCTCTACAATATGTGGCAGCAGGGTGTCATCTCGGAGGATGATTACCGCAACGCCGCTGCCCAGCCGCTGGTGCTGGCAGAGACGGACAACACGAAGAAGAGCAGCTCCACTACCTCTTACTTCACCGATGCCCTCTTCAACGAGGTGGTGAAGGACATCATGGCTAAGGAGGGCGTGGACGAGTCCACCGCCCAGAGTATGCTCTACACCGGCGGCTATACCATCGAGGCAACGGTCAACCCCAAGATCCAGACCGCGATGGAGAACCTGATGCTCAACACCGACGACGCCTACTTCCCGGCCGGCTGGCATGAGGAAGAGGTGACCAGCATCTCCGACGACGATGTGCAGGTCTACAACGAGGACGGCACCCCCAAGACCCGCACTGGCGACGACGGTACGGTCTACTATTACCGCAACGTCCGCACGCAGGCGGCGATGGTCACGCTGGACTATGACGGCAATGTCATCGCCATGGTGGGTGGTCTGGGCGAAAAGACCAAGAGCCTTTCCCTGAACCGCGCCTACGGCGTCACCCGTCAGACCGGTTCTACCATCAAGCCCATCGGCGCCTATGCGCTGGGCATCGAGTATGGTCTGGTCAACTGGTCCACCATGCTCAACAACTCACCCCTCTACCTCAAGCAGGACATGGTCATCCGTGACGAGGACTACTGCCGCCGGAACGGCCTCATGGGTCTGACGGACAAGCAGCTGAAAGCCTACCCCAACGCATGGCGCAGCTGGCCCCGCAACTACGGCGGCAACTACGGCGACGGCTCCGACCTGCCGCTCTGGAACGGCCTCGCCCGCTCCCTGAACACCATCGCCATCCGCGTTGGCGACCTCGTGGGCGCGAACAACATCTTCAACTTCGTCTACAATACCCTGCAGCTCAGCACGCTGGACCCCGTCAACGATGTGGGCCTTGCACAGATGGTCATGGGCAGCCAGACCCACGGCGTCACTCCGATGGCGCTGGCGGCGGCGTTCCAGATCTTCTACGACGGCGAGTACACCACGCCTCACCTCTATACCCGTGTGCTCGACCGTGACGGCAACATCTATATGGAGAGCAACGACACCAGCTATCAGGCTCTGACGCCCCAGACGGCCTACGTCATGAACCGTCTGCTGAAGAACGTCCTGTTCTCCAGCGTCGGTACGGCCAGCGGCCGCTACCCCAACTCCAACGGCATGGAGGCTTTCGGTAAGACCGGTACGGCCAGCGATGAGAAGGACCTGTGGTTCGTAGGCGGCACGCCCTATTACGTCACCGCTGTGTGGTGGGGCTACGATGCGCCTTACGATATGACCAAGACCCTCGGCAAGCAGCAGGCTAAGACCCGCACCTGTGTCACGGCCTGGAAGGCCCTGATGGAGCAGATCCAGGCAGACCTGCCCTATAAGGCATTCCCGGCGGCTGACGGCGTCGTGGAGCGCAGCTACTGCACCCAGAGCGGCCTGCTGGCCAGCGGCTCCTGCCCGAGCACGGCAGTGGGCTACTACCGTGCCGACGACCTGCCCGACGTCTGCAATTATTCCCACGGTCAGGCAGCTGTCGCCAGCGAACCCCTCGCGCCTGAGCCGGACACCACCAACCTGGACACCGATTGAGACAAAAATCATACTTTTCGGCACATCGGGTTGCAGATTCGGTGCGCTGAAGGGGTACTTCACGGCTCAAAACTGGATAATCTGACAAAATAGCATCCGACCTCTTGCAATGCAGGGAGTCGGATGCTATTATATTTTCTGCAAGAACACTTGTGTTTGAGAGGTGAACAAGTTGGAACGCCGTTTTTATCTGGTGGATGCGCAGGTCCTGCCGGAAGTTTTCCTCAAGGTCGTCCGGGCCAAGGAGCTTCTGGCCAGCGGAGAGGCACGCAGCATTTCGGCTGCGACCCGCAGTGTAGACCTGTCGCGCAGTGCATTTTATAAATATAAGGACTGCATTTTCGACTCGGAGAATGGCCGCGAGGTCATCACTGTCATGGCGACCCTGCGGGACGAGACGGGTGCATTGCAGAGCCTTCTGGCCGGCATCAGTGCTGCCGGTGCCAGCATCGTGACCATCAATCAGTCTACTCCGGAGAACGGAGCCGCGCTGGTGGCTGTCACCATCCGCACCGACACCATGCAGATGACCCCCGAGGAGCTGACGGAAAAGCTTTCGCGCCAGCGGATGGTTGTGGGCGTACACTGCGGATACAATCTGTGACAGTACATTCATAGAAAAAAGGAACGAGGGCAGTATCATGGCAAAAATCGCGATTCTGGGCTTTGGCACGGTGGGCAGCGGCGTGTACGAGGTGCTCTGCCGCAACGCCGCAGGCGTCTCCCGCCGCGCAGGCGAACCGGTGGAGGTCAAGTACATCCTTGACCCCAAAGACTTCTCGAATCATCCGGCTGCACAGCTGTTTATAAAGAATTTTGACGCCATTCTGGAAGACCCCGAAGTGAAGGTCGTCGTCGAGACCATCGGCGGCACCCGCTTCGCTTACCCTTACGTCAAAGCCTGCCTCGAGAGCGGTCGGAGCGTCTGCACCTCCAACAAGGAGATGGTGGCCACCTACGGCGCAGAGCTGCTGGCTCTGG
>OJPF01001470.1_pt1 | contig 10599 bp, 7 predicted proteins | sample 1598441 | NCBI WGS metagenome assembly OJPF01 (sample SAMN03922474, study PRJEB24848) | human gut metagenome | isolation source: stool sample | host: Homo sapiens | place: Germany | collected 2010-11 | reverse complement strand
GGTAAATCCTGTTGCGGCAGATGCAACTTTTTTGGAACTGCTTTCTACAGCACACAATCCTCCAATCATCATTTGAGGACCGTAAGTGAATGCTCCGAGCAACCCTATTAAAATAAAATCGATTGTGCTTATTGTGTTAAATTTTAAAAGAACAAGACAAGTTACAACACCTGCAAGATATATTAAATTAACAGGCGCTCTGTGTCCTTTGAATATTTTATCAGATATTAATCCTGCGCAAATTGTGCCTGCAATACCAACCAATGGCAGTGAACTTAATTTCATTGCGGCAAGTTCCAGTGAATTGCTTTTTGCTTCGTGAAGGTATTTTATCATCCAGTCTTCTGCGCCAAATCTGATTATGTATACAAAAATATAGGCGATTGCCAGAAGCCAGATTGTTTTGTTATAAAGAATATTTTGTTTGAAGATTTCTACATAAGAACGATTATCTTCTTCTGTACAGTCAGCTTTTTTTGCAGCCGGTTCTTCTCTGTACGATTCAACATCAGGAAGTCCCAGTGATTGCGGTCTGTCGCGTAATCTGTCAAAAAGCCAAATTGCAACCAGGATTGCCAGAGTTCCCGGAACGAAAAATGCCATTTTCCAGCCCCAGTGAGCAACTAAAAATCCCGAAATTATTACGCTTAAAAATGTTCCGACCTGATGTGAACAAGACCATAATGACCATTTTGTTCCTCTTTCGGAATTTGAATACCAGTAAGTTAAGCTTTTTGCAACAGCCGGAAATCCAGCTGATTGAAACCAACCGCTTGCCCCCCAGAAAAATACGAACAACCACAAAAGTATGGTATTTGTTGGTAATCCGAAGAATGAAATTTGTCCCGGAGTAATAAATACTGCAGATAACCCGAAACAAAGGTTTGCGATTGCTGTCATTATTAATGCTGTAGGAAGAAACTTCCTTACGTCCGAACCGTCAGCCAGAACTCCGTTTACGAATTTACCGATACCGTATGTCAAATACAATGAACTCCCGAGTAAACCCAGTTCTGTATTTGAGTACCCGAATTCTGCGCTTAATCCCGGTAATGCAACCGCGATATTTTTCTTACATAGGTAAAAGACCGTGTATCCTATAAAACAAGCATAGAAAATTCTTAATCTCCAATGAGAATACATGCTTTTGACTTTTTCGTTATCCTGAATAGTCTCTTTTACAGGCGGCTCTTTAAAAAATTGAGCTAATTTTTCTAACATAATTTACTTCCCTGCTTTTATTATTTGAATATTTCTTGTTTCTGTTATTTCTTGACGGGCATCCTTAATCATTTCTCTTTTTTCTTCATCAAGTCTGTATCCGCCGACTAGTCTGTCTACAAAACCGGTATTTAATTTTACGGCTTTTTCAAATGCTCCTACTTCTTCAAGAACATCTTTTATCTGGTGCAAATCATATCCAAAGGTTTGCTTTGAATTGTATACAAGAGTTTCTCCTGATTGTGCCACAATTGGAGTTCCACCCTGTTCAAAATAAAGCTTGAATACTGATTTCAAGTCTTGTAATTCTGATTGTAATGTTGTTACTGTTTGTTGAATCCTTAAATATCTTTCAAAAAGATATTCTACATTTTCTAACTGTTTTTGTTCCCAATCATATTTTTGCAAATATAATTTTTTTAATTTCGGATACGCAAGTGCAAGACCCATAGTGTCTGCCATTGCGCGGTGATGATTGTTTAATTCAACATGGAATTTATTTGTCAAAGCTTCCAGTCCGTGAGAATCTAAATCAGGATAAACTTCTTTGAACATTTGTTGTGAATCGATTCGTGAGTTCTTTATTTCGTTTCCCGTAACTCTTTTAGACGCTTCGTTAATGAATGTATAGTCAAAAATGGCGTTATGTGCAACTATCGGATAATCACCGATAAATTCTAAAATTTTTGGCATAGCTTCTGCTTCGGTTGGGGCGTCTGCTACCATCTCTTGCGTAATCCCGTGAATTGCCATACTTGATTTTCTAATATGCTGTTCCGGATTTATAAGAGTTTGAAATTCATCTTTAATCTTCCCGTTTTCAAGTCTTACGGCGGCAAATTCTACCATTTTTTCTTTAGTGTAATCAAGTCCTGTTGTTTCTGTATCAAGGACTATCTCTATAATCTTTTTTCGTACCATATTCTTATCCTGTCTATCTCTATTAAGATAATAGCATAAAAAAAATTTCTGTGGTAAAATTAGCGAGTATAAAAGTAAAGGAGAAATTATGTCTAACGCAATAGATATCAATGATTCAAATTTTGAACAAGAAGTTTTGACGTCTGCAACTCCTGTTGTTGTTGATTTCTGGGCTCCTTGGTGCGGTCCTTGCAGAAAACTCGGTCCGATTTTGGATGAAGTTGCCGGTGAATTTTCAGGCAGAGTTAAATTTGTTAAGGTCAATACAGATGAAAATTTACAAACAGCTAAAAATTATGCCATCAGCGGATTGCCAAGTCTTTTGGTTTTTAAAGACGGCAAGGCTGTTGAAAGACTTGTCGGTTTGATGCCTAAGTCTTCAATTATTTCTAATATTGAAAAACATATTTAAGTTAAATATTCTCGAAGTTAGTGATAACTTTAGGTTGAAGATGATACTTGAATAAATAATGTAACAAAATATAAAGCAGCGGTATTTGGCTCAAATGAGCTTGTACCGCTGTTTTTTGTTTTATTAATATTTTTTCATATTTTTTATCTAAAGTTTTTTGTCCTTTTTGCCGTTAAAGAAAGAGGTTTTAACAAATGCTAGAAAGCATATCACAAATCAAAGATAAAGTTCATTCGTCAATGTATGAAACCGAAGGCAGAAAAACATACGATGTTGATAGTATCGTTGCCGAATTAAAGAAAGACGAAAAATTTAAGAATTTCAAAGAAAATGAACTTTATTCTTATGCATACGGCTTGATAGCTAACCATAATGCTCATGCGTTGAAAGGTGCATTGCAGAGCATGGGTTTTGATACAGGCAAACCTCAAGATCCTTTCTGGAGTCAGTATACCTATGAAGAAATCCTTAACATGGTTAATGACGGAGTTCAAGTGCCTCAGGAATTTATCGATTGGGCGTACACAATGCAGGATTCTGATACCACGGCTTATCAGATAGAAGATTCAAGTGAAGACCCTAACGCTTATGACAATCTTGCTGGTGAAACAGGAAATATTGACCAGAGTGATATTCAAAAACGCGCTCAGGCTTTTGCTTCTAAAGCTCAAGCTCAGGAAAAACTTATTAACAATAAAGTTGAAGAAACAAAACCTATATTAAATACGGTTTTGGCTGAAAAAAACGAATTGGAAAAAAATCAGAAATCAGCTTTAGAAAATCTTGCGTCTATGACTAAAGAGTGGAAAACTCTTGATAGAAAGTTTAAAAGCGGTACTCCTTTGTCTGAAGCCGAACAGAATAAGTATCAAGAACTTGGTTTAGCCTTGAATGACAGCAATAACGGTATTCTTTTGCAGACCAAAAAAGTTAGTGATGATATTGAAGAACTTATGACTCAGATTGATAGTATTGATATGCTTTTAGGTGTTAACGAAAAAATTAACGCTGAAATTGAAGATATCGGTACAAGAATGTCTTGGTTTGAAGGTAATAAAAAGCATATTATCTTGCCAACAAGCAATGGTAATCAAGTTACAGGGCTAAGTGCCGCATTCTATGTTGCCGCAATGGGTAATAATCTTGCTTACGATACAGGTTTGGCAGGTGTAAATCTGTTCTTTAATAATATGGAAGTTCAAAATCAACAGGAAATTCATCTTAATACAGCTGTCCAAACTCAAAAACAAGTAGATGTTGTGAATAATGCTGCAGACAATCAGGACGATAATCTAAAATATACAACCAACAAACAGTCTGAAAATAAAAACGACGATAATAAGACAGAACAAAACAACAATCCTCAAAATGGAGTTCAGCAACAGGAAACAGATGCAAATGAAATTATTAATCCTGAAAAAACACAACCGAAAACCCCTCAGGCAGATGCAAAAGTTCCGGTACAAACAGAAGAACCGCTGATTTCTCAAGAAGAACCTGAAAATACACTTACAAAGGCTTTGAATTCTGAAAATAATCCAAAAACAAATGCGATAAATGCACAATTCAACTCAAAAGTTGCAGAAAATACTGACAATGCTCAAACTCAACAAGTTGCTGCAGATACAACGGTTCAAACTTCTGCTCAAGCTGCCCAAACAACAGAAACTGAAGGTGCAGAAGATACTGCTGCTACAGATGAAGCCGGCGAAGTTACAGAAACTCCTGATACTTCTGTTGAAACAGAAGATCCGCTTAAAGCTGAAACTTCTCAAATGGTATCAGAATGTGAAAACAGAAATAATGCTATGGTTCAGGCTGAACAACAAATTCAAGCTAAGGTTGAAGAAGTTAAGAAAATTAGAGCAAACAAAAGTAAAGATGATGCACAGCTTAAGAATGAATTGACAAAAGCTGTTACTGAATACGATAAATTAGCACAAAAAGTTCAAAATGGTGAAACTTTATCAGATAACGAACAAAAAAGAGTAAAAGCATTAGAAAAAGCTATTAATGCAAAAAATGGTACTATTATTACAAAAATTAAGGATAAAGTTACTGCATTAACAGGATTTGCGGATGCTTTAAATAATGATATTCAGCAAACTAAAGCTAATCAGGAGTTTGGTGAGCAGGCTGTTGCAAAAGGTAAAGAATATGCAAAAGCAACATTAGGCGATAGAGAATATCTTAAAGATTCAATGTTCGGTTTTGTTCATTTTAGTCAACTTCCTAAAGAAAAGCAATATGATCTTCTTTATGGTAAAAAAGGTGAATCTGTTGGTCGTGACGCTATTGATAACGGAGAATTGCTTATCAGTAATGCTGCGGCTTCTCAGGAAAGATTAGCTAAGTCTTTACCTCTTGCAGGCTTTGCAATGAATTATTCGCAGGAACTCAATACTAAGCTTTCTGAAACTAACCAAAAGGTTAATTCTATAAAACAAAATCTTCAAGAGTCTGCAGAACAACAGGCAGATAATACCAATGGTCCTTCAAATGCAGAAGGCGAAAATTCTTCATCTAAGAAATCTAAAAAGAAAGATGAAGTTACCAAAGAAGATGGGCAAAAAATTGAGCAGCAAGGTAGAAAAGTTGAACAAGAAGGTAAAGAAGCCAAAAAAGACGGACAAGATGCCAAAAAAGATAAACAAGCTACTGATAAACAAATTAAAAAAGAAACAGCGGCGTTAAAGTCTGATGAAAAAAGAATTGTTAATTATACTAAAGATTCTCAGCAAATTAACCAGCAATTTGAAGAAATGTCTATAGAACTTGATGCTATTTTGGAAGCCAAAGCTCAAGCTTCAACAGAGCAGGAAAGTCCTGCTATGCAAGCAGGTCCGGCTCCTGCAAGAGCTTTAAATGCAAGAGGTGCTAACCCTAGAAGCGTTGGCTTAAATAATAGTGCGCCTGCTCAAAATATGAATGACAATATGTCTTCTCAGAATGATAATAATGCAAAACTTATGGCTATGGCTGCGGCTGTTCCAAATCTTGAAAAAAGATTGAAAACAAATGATAAAACTATTAATACTATTTCAAAAGCTGCAACTGCAAAAAATAAAAAATTAAATAAGCTGTATAACTTGAAATATAAACAAGCTCAAGCTGACATGCGTGCTAAAGAAAAAAGCATGAAGAAGAATGAAAAACTCCAATCTACTGTTACTAAGACAGGATATATGTTCACTGGAACAAAACTCACAGGTCTTGCTTTGATGTCAATGCCATGGTCTGCTGCTGTTGGTGCTTACATGTACGGTATCGGGAAATATGGTGAAATTACGTGTTACGTTACTAATGCGGCTATAGATGTTGCAAACGGTAATTTCTTGGGAGCTTTAGTGAACGTTGGTGCCGCTGCTTTAAGTTACTTTACAGGACCGAAAACCATCGGACCTGCAAATGCGGCTGTAAAAGGAGCTGCTACAGAGGGCGCCAAAGAGGTTGCTAAAGAAACCGGTAAAGAAGCTGTTAAAGAAGGCACAAAAGAGGTCGGCAAAGAGGTTGCCAAAGAAGGTACAAAAGAAATTGGTAAAGAGGTCGGCAAAGGAGCCTTAACCGCTTCTACAAGCGAGATTATTTCAAGCCCGTTGAAACAATTGGCACAATCCAGTATGGATGTAATGCTTTCAAGTGCGACTGAAATGATGAAAGAAACTACAAAAGCTGTTTCTCAGCAGTTAGCGAAGGAAGCGGCAAAACAGGCACTAAAAGAAACTGTCAAAAATGTTGCTCTTAATGCTGCAACAGCAGCGATGCCGACATTAGTTGCTATGACACACAAAGAAAAAGTTGCCGAGCCTCAGAAAAAACAGCGCAGACTTCTCTCTTATCAGGAAAGAAGAGCCCGTCAAGCTAAAATGGATAAGATTGAACGCACTACAAAAATTCTTACATCCAGAGGGCAGAAAAAAAGATAAAATAAAAAAGCTGTTCTTTGAAGAACAGCTTTTTTTATTTAGTAGTCATTATTTACGTAATCATCTTCATCTTTTAGGGATGACAAATCGTCTTTGTAACTGGCATCAAAATCTTCAGGTAAAAGTTCCGAATCCGGCCAAATCGTGTCACTGTCAAAACGGCAGGCATGAAGATTATAAGAATTTGTAAAATCTGAGTTGCTTAAATCACTTTCTGAAAAAATACATCCTGCCAAATCGCAGTCCGTAAAGTTACAATACGTCATTTCTGCATAACTACAATCCGCACCTGTCAAAAGGCTTTCTGTGAAGTCACTTTCAATAACCTTCGCTCTGGTAAAATCTACAGATGTTAAATCTGCATTTGTAAAATTTATAAAAGACAGTATGCAATCAGCAAATGAACTTGAGTTCAAATCAACATCTGAAAAATCTATTTCTGAAAGGTTAATACCGGAAAAATCGACTTCTGAAAGATCAACTTCTTCTTGCTCTCTTTTCCATTCATTGAATTTTTCGGGGTGTTTACGAAGAATTTCTACTAATTCCTCTTTTGTATAATCTATCATTCTATTCTCCTTTTATAATATATTATTTTGCGATATCCGTCTGCATTGCCAGTAATACTGCCTGGGTGCGGTTTGTTACTTTTAGTTTTTTAAAAATATTATTCAAATGACTTTTTACTGTCACTTCTCTAAGAACTAGTTTTTCGGCGATTTCTTTGTTACTGTCACCTTTTGCGGCAAGTGTTAAAACTTCTTTTTCGCGAGATGTCAGAACAGGTCTTTTGTCGGTATTATAAAGTAAGGTTAAATTTTTTTCAACAGGTTTTTGCCAATTTGCTCTCCTTAGTACTGCTTCCATTCTTGCAAGCAGGTTTGGGAGTATAAAAGGCTTTACTATATAATCGTCTGCTCCTGTTTTTAATCCAGATATGATTTTTTGTTCTTCGTTTACGGCAGTAAGCATGATGACCGGCAGATGTTCTGTGTTGCTGTTGTTACGAATTGATTTTAGAGTTTCCCAGCCGTTCATATTTGGCATCATAACGTCTAAAAGCACGAGGTCATAGTTGTTTTTGGCAAGCAGTTTTAAAGCTTGTACGCCATCTGTGGCTGTTTCTACATTATAACCATAGAAAGGCAGTGCATCTTTAAGGTATTTAGGATTGTCGTCAACTAACAGAATTTTCGCTATTTCTGACATTAAACAGTTCCTTTGTTATACGATTTTATACTTTAAAGCTTTTAGGGCAGCTTGTAAACCGTCATCTACTTCCAATTTTTGCAGAATATTAGCAACGTGAGCTTTGGTTGTATTAATGCTTATAACGAGAAGTTGTGCTATTTCCATATTGCTGTATCCTTCTGTCATAAGTTTTAATATTTGAGTTTCCCGTGAGGTTAAATCATAAGATTTACTATTGTTTTCTGTGTCTATAACAGGCGAATTTACAGTGGCTTTTAATACTATATGTGCGATACTCGGATCAAACCACGCTGCACCGTCAGCTACGGATTGTACCACTTGAATAAGTCTTTGTGGTGTAATTTCTTTTGAACAATATGCATTTGCGCCTGCTTTTAGACTGTTGAGAACTTCTTTTTCATCGTTGTGTGAAGTAAGTATAATTATTTTTACATCTTTATTTGATGACCGAATGTGTTTTGTAGCGTCAATTCCATTCATTGCAGGAAGACCAAGATCCATTATAACGATATCAATTCTGTTATTGTTAAAAATTTCGATAGCCTGTTCTGCAGAATCAGCCTCAAAGAGGGTATCAACATAATCAACGCCTTCAAAAGTCGTTTTTAATCCAAATCTCGTAAGTTCATGGTCTTCTACTATTAAGATGTTCTGTTTCATATACTCAATTCCTCTTTGGCAGGTTTGAAATTAGGATTTATGGAGAGGCTTTTTTTGAAGTTATATATGGCGTCTTGCATAAGTCCCTGTGATTTACAAATCAGCCCTTGATAATAATAATATTTAAAATTATTTTCGTCAATATATTTTGCAATTGCGAGATATTTTTTTGCGGTAGCAAAATTTTGTATATCAATCATCATTTTCGATAATTCGAGCCAGCCTTCCGTAAAATTTGAATCTAAGGCTACTGCTTTTTTGAGATATTCAAGTTTTCTTGTTGCATCTGTCATTGCGACATTATAGTAAGCTTGAGGACAGTCAGAGCGTACTTTCAGAATTTTTGAATAAATATCTTTTGTTATATCGAGTTTGTCGAGTTTTCTTGCCGTTTCTGCAAGTCGAATTGCCGGTGCGATTGATTTTTTATCCCGATTATAGGCTTTATCATAGTATTTGTAAGCTGTCTTGTAATCTTTATCTTTTGAATACAAATCACCCATCACAATGAGAGCCATAACGTTATTTTGTTGAATATTAAGTGCTTTTTCTGAGTAGCTTTCGGCTTTTTCATATTCTTTCATTTCAAAGTAAACTCGTGCCATAAGTGCATAGGTCGCGGTATTATGTGCTTTTTTTGTATCAGATGCGGTTAGCAGAGTACGCATTGCTTTATTAAGTTCACCTTCATAATAATAATAATATCCGAGGTGATATTTCTTTTCATAGTCTTTTTTAGCGGCTTTGTAGAGGACATATTGTTCAAGCGAATAAATTTTAGTTATATAAAATTCATTCATAACCGGAGCTTGTTTCATTTCTTCTACAATTTTTAATGCTGTTTTATTTTTGTTATCCTGAAGGGCTATTTCTGCTTTGAGTTTTTTATAATTCAAATTTACAGGATTTTTATCAATTGCAGAATCAATGTATTTGTTAGCGTTAATAAGGTTATTTGCTTTTAATGACCCGAGAGCCACTATGTAATTTGCATAGTCGGATTTTTGCAAAATCTCAGTGTTTTTCATAAGTTCATTAGTGGCTTCCATACTTTGAGCGTTGTACATTATGTTTGAGTACATTTCTGCAAGATAAATTTCATCTTTTGGGTTTAATTTGGCTGACGGGTAGTAAAATCTTTGGATGTCATCATTTACGATGTAGGAAATGTTTTCGTCATTTACTTTTGACAGCGATAATTCAGCCAGAGAGAAAAATCCTAAATCTGCCATTTTGTTTGCAATCAGCATATATGCGTAATCATTTGGAACAATAGAATTAATCAAGACTCTAAAGTCTATATAAGATGCACGGACGTTGCATTGAATAAATCTTTCAAGAGCAATTGCGTAATGATTATGTACATCATTTTTTGTGAGGACAGCTTTTTGAGGCTTGTTAATCTGAATAATTTCTTCTGATTTTTGCGGGGCAGCATCAAGCGGATTTGCGGGTTTTATATCGTCAAAACCTGAGGCAAATGTGGCTGCTGCTGTTAATGCTAATACTGTAGATACACACAATCCTTTTTTAAACAAATTTATTCCTCTCCGTTATTAGTTTTACCTGAATAGTAACGATTAAACAATTCTACTATATTTTTTTGTTCCTGTGAAGCATTTTCGTCGTTTGTAAAGTTATATATATCACGCAAGTTATATTTGCTCAATATATCTGCATCTTCAGGTTTTAAGTCATTATGGTTTTCCGTAAGAAATACTCTGACGATTTTTTCTGTAGGAATTTGCAGGAATACATCCACTATATTTTTATCAAAATGAGTGCCTGAATCTTTGAGTAGAATATTTATAACATTGGCAATCGGCATTTTATCTCGATAGTGACGTCTTGACGTGATTGCGTCAAAGACATCAGATACTGCAAGAATTCTTCCTCCATAAGGGATTTCTTCTCCTTTGAGATGTCTGTAATATCCGCTGCCGTCATATTTTTCGTGATGCGAGCAGGCAATTTCCGATATCTGTTTGAAATCTTCGGACATACAGATTTTGTCTAATATGTTATGAGTAATTTGAACATGTTCTTGAATATGTTTATATTCTTCCGGAGTGAGTTTCCCTTCTTTTTGCAGAACAGAATCCCTTATGCCTATTTTTCCGATATCGTGTAAGGTTGCGGCTTTTTCTATTAATTCTTTTGTCTTTTCGTCTAATCCGATGGCGTTTACAATAAGCATTGAATAGAGTTTCACTCTGTTTGAGTGACCTGCTGTAATCTTGTCACGGG
>OJPF01001468.1_pt1 | contig 10607 bp, 7 predicted proteins | sample 1598441 | NCBI WGS metagenome assembly OJPF01 (sample SAMN03922474, study PRJEB24848) | human gut metagenome | isolation source: stool sample | host: Homo sapiens | place: Germany | collected 2010-11 | reverse complement strand
GACAGCGTCCATACAGGGAATGCCCACCACTTCTTCCACCTCCTGGGCCACCCGCTCCGGATCCGCAGCCGGCAGGTCGATCTTGTTGATCACCGGCATAATGTCCAGGTCGTGATCCAAAGCCAGGTAGGTGTTGGCAAGAGTCTGCGCCTCTACGCCCTGAGAGGCGTCCACAATCAAGATCGCGCCCTCGCAAGCCGCCAGCGAGCGGCTGACCTCGTAGTTAAAGTCTACATGGCCGGGGGTGTCGATCAAGTTAAACTCGTAGTGCTCGCCGTTTTTGGCGTCATAGCCCAGCGTCACCGCATGCGCCTTAATGGTAATGCCCCGCTCCCGCTCCAGGTCCATATCATCGAGAATTTGCTCCTGCATATCCCGCTGCTGCACAGAACTGGTCAGCTCCAACAGTCGGTCCGCCAAAGTGGACTTGCCGTGGTCAATGTGGGCAATGATGGAAAAATTGCGAATGTTCTCTTTCTTTACAGCCAATGGTCTTCCTCCGAAAGTCAATGAATCAGCGCCCGGGCTCCGAAGATGGCCAGCAGGCACAAGCCTACGCTCAGCAGCGCATACAAGATCGCCGGTGCCGTGTGCCCGCTGCTCAGCAGGTCATAGGTCTCCAACGAGAAGGTGGAAAATGTGGTAAACCCGCCGCAAAGCCCCACCTTCAAAAACAGCAGCAGCGGCTGGGAATTGATTTTATGCTTTTCACACAAAGCGGCCAGCAGCCCGATCACAAAGGCACCCAGCACATTGATACACAGGGTGATGATGGGAAAGGGCGTTTGCCGCACCGGGATCAGCCCCAGCAAATAGCGCAACACGGCACCCACAAAGCCGCCCAGACCTACAAAAATTACATTTGTCATTTCTCCTCCTGCTGCCGAGTCAGCTGCTGCACCTGCCGGGTCTCTGCCAGCACCGCCTTGCGCTTAAAGGGCAGGCGCAAAAGCCGCAACAAATAGAACCAGGGCAGCAACCAGGGGTGCCGATCCAGCGTCTTAAAGTCCGCGTGCATTTTTTTCTTATCCGGAAACAAGCGCCGCCACAGATACCGCCGCCGCTGCGCCGAGCCGGACAGTTGGGCACCCTGGGCATTCAGCTGGCGCACCAGGGTCAGTTTGCTGTCACCAAACACACCGCCCTGCATACAGACGGTGAGCATTTGCATTTCGTCCCGATCCAGTTCCCTGTCTTCAAACAAATCCAGCGCCAGGCGCAATACCAGGCGGGCAAAATCCAATATGTCCATTTTGCGAAATTCCGCTTCAATATACGGCCAATCCAGCCGTGCGTTTTCTTTGGTATAAAGCAAATACACATCGGCCAAAAAGCGCACGCCACAGCCGTTGGTGGAATAATGCTTGTACATGTGGGCAACAGTATAGAGATAATTGTCGCTTACATCCATAACGAATGCGTGCGGGTGGTCCGGGTCTCGGGTGGCCCGCTGCCACAACCCGTCAAACCGGGGACAAAAGTCCTTCTCGTCAAAAAACAGGGTGCGATGGAACTCAAAAGTGGCATAAGGCGGCTTGTGAAAGTCGTCGGAATTCTCGCCGCAAGCGGTCATCTTGTATCCGGCCTTGCGCATGATCCGCAGCAACTGCTCCCGCCCTACCGGATCATACAGAATGTCGTTATCCGTCATTTGGCGCATAGAGGTCTTGGGGTAATATTCCCGCAATAGCAGTCCTTTTAAGGGCATATAGTCAATGCCTGCTTCATCCAGCCGGGCAAACAGCTGTCCCCGCTCATGATCCATGGTGATGGTGCGGGTCAGCTCCGTGTAGGTATAGTTTTCCCAGCGCTTTTTCTCCCCCTCCGGCACACCGGGCAGCGCCGCCAGCAGCGGAAAGACAATGTTATATACCTGCTGCCGCCGGGCCAGGTCAAAAATTGCGTCAAAATCCAGCCCCTCCGGCACCGCAGGCGCAGACGCACCGGTCAGCGCGCACCGCAACAGTGCCAACAAATAGGCGCAGGTCTGATTTTCGATTTGCATACTCAGTCCAGCACCCCGGCAGCCCGCAGGGTATCCAGCATTTCACGCACATCCGCCCGAGCTGTGTCTGCGTCTACATCGTATTTCTCCGTGAGCGCCGCCACCAGGCTGTCCTCCGTCTGCTCCGTCTGGAGCAACTCAAACAGGAACGCCGCCGTGGGATTGTTGTGGATCACACCGTTAAAGTGCTTCATGGCCTTGCCGGTAGCAATGGCAAAATCCTCGCCATCCACATGCCCCAGCACCATACCGTCTTTCAGTTTCATTTACCTCGTCCTTTCGTCAAGCAATCTGCGTTCAACGCTTACATCATTTTATTCAAATCATACTAAATCGGTCTGTGTACAGAAATTCATCCATTCTTCTCCACCAACACCACGGTCTCCACATGGGGGGTGCGAGGGAACAGGTCTACGCCGCAGGCGCGGCGGGCGGTGTAGCCCATGGTGGCCAAAAGCGCCAAGTCCCGTGCCAAGGTTGCCGGGTCGCAGGACACATACACCAGCCGCTCAATGCCCATTTTATCAATAGCGGCGAACACCTCCGGCGCGCAGCCCTTGCGTGGCGGGTCTACGATGGCCACATCCGGGCGCACGCCCTGGGACGCCAGCTGCGTTGCCGCACCGGCAGCATCCGCACACAAAAATTCTGCATTCTCAATGCCGTTGCGCCGGGCATTCTCCCGGGCGTTCTCCACCGCCTGGGGAACCACCTCCACGCCGATCAACCGGCGGCAGTGATCCGCTAAAGTCAGGCCGATGGTGCCCACGCCGCAGTACAGATCCAGCAGCACCTGGTCGCCGGTCAAGCCCGCAAAATCACCGGCCAGCGCATACAAGTGTTCACATTGGTCGTGGTTGACTTGATAAAAAGCATGGGGGCCGATGGCAAAGGTCTTGCCGCACAGCTTGTCCAGCAGTTCGCCCTTGCCCCAAAGCACCCGATCCCGGTCACCCAAAATCACATTGGTGCGCCGGGTGTTGCTGTTTAGCACCACGCCCACCAAACCGGGCACAGCGGCACGCAAGGCGGCGCAAAGTGTGTCCCCGCCGGGCAGATCCGTGCCGTTGATCACAATACAAGCCAGCACCTGGCCGGTACCCTGGCCCTTGCGGAAATACAAGTGGCGCAGCAGGCCGGTGCCGGTCTCCTCATTATATACGGAAATTTGATATTCTTCCGCCCATTGCAGGCAAGCCGCCACACCGGCGGAAAAATCCGTACACTGGAGCAGGCAATCTCCGGTGGGCACCACACGGTGGCTTTTATAGGCATAAAAACCGGCTACCGGTCGGCCGTCTTGCAGCTGCACCGGGTACTGGGCTTTATTGCGATAGCGCACGGTATCGGGCGCTGCCAGCACGCCCTCCACCTGCAAATCCAGGTGGCCGATCCGCTGAAAAGCATCGTCGATCCGCTGCTGCTTAAATCGCAGTTCTTCTGCATAATCCACCGTGCGAAAGGCACAGCCGCCGCACTGGGCGGACACCGGGCAGTCACTCTCCACCCGATGAGGCGATGGCTCCAGCACCTGCTGCAGCCGGGCCACGGCATAGTTCTTTTTGGCTTTAATAATATGCGCCGTAACCACATCGCCGGGCACGCCGCCGCGCACAAAAATCGGCACGCCGTCCTTGCGCCCTAGGGCACTGCCCTCGGAAGTCAGGGCGGTTATATTCAGTTGAATCTCATCATTCTTTTTGAGTTGCACCCAAATCACCGTCCTTTATCATAGCATAAAACCGCGGGAAAAGGAAGTGTTAAAATGAAAAAGGCGGCGGGCAAATTACCTTGCCTGCCGCACTTTTTTGCAGATTTAACGATGGGCGGCCCGCTGCACTGCCTTGACCAGTTCCACCACCGGGATCACTGCCAGGGCCAGCGCCATTGACACACCGTAGGCTGTACCGGACAGAGGAACAAAATCAAAGGCCGCAGCCAACGCCGGCACATACAGCACCACCGTGGACAGCACCAAAGACAGCGCCATGGCACCCCACAAATAGCCGTTTTGCCCCATAGAGAACAAACTGGCCCGACGCGAGCGCATATTAAAGCTATGGAAGATCTCTGCCATAGACAGGGTGAAAAACGCCATGGTCATGCCGGTTTTATGGGCCAGCGGGTCCGTAATACGTACCAGTGCCGCCCAGTCCATTTGTACCGGGCAGGTAAGCAGCAGACCGCTGAAGTAGGCCAGCAGGGTCACCGCCGTTACCAGCAGTCCCTGCCAGGCCACATCGAAGCCCATGCCCCCGGCAAAAATGCCGTCCTTTGGATCTCGAGGGCGGCGGCGCATGATCTCCGGCTCGCCCCGCTCCATACCCAGTGCAAGCGCCGGGAAGCAATCAGTGATCAAATTGATCCACAGAAGGTGTACCGGCTCCAAAATGGTAAAGCCCAGCAGAGTGGCCACCAAAATAGTGAGCACCTCTGCCAAGTTAGAAGACAGCAAAAACTGAATAGACTTGCGGATATTGTCATACACCCGGCGGCCCTCCTCCACGGCCGCCACAATGGTGGCAAAGTTGTCGTCCGTCAGTACCATATCCGCCACATTCTTGGTCACATCCGTGCCGGTCATGCCCATACCTACGCCAATATCCGCCGCCTGAATGGCCGGAGCGTCGTTGACCCCGTCGCCGGTCATGGCAGTCACAGCCCCCTGCCGGTGAAAGGCCTCTACAATACGCACCTTATGCTCCGGCTGCACCCGGGCAAACACGCTGCACCGGGCAACGGCATCGTCCAACGCCCGATCGTCCATTTGGCTCAGCTGGGCGCCGGTGAGCACCTCCCCCTCCGGCTCCAAAATCCCCAGCTGCCGGGCAATGGCTGCGGCAGTATCCCGATGATCGCCGGTGATCATCACCGGACGAATGCCCGCTTGGCGACAAGCGGCAATGGCCGCCACCGCCTCCGGGCGCACCGGATCCATCATACCCACCAGCCCCAGGTAGCAAAGCCCCTGTTCCAGTGCCTCCGGCGACCGGGCAGACGGCAGGGACGGGTACTGCCTGGTTGCAGCGCAAAGCACCCGTAGCGCCCGGTCTGCCATACGCCGATTTTCGTCCAGGATCCGGCGGCGCAGATCCTCAGTCAAGGGTACCGCCCTCCCCTGCTGCCAGGTGTGGGTGCACCGCTTCAGTACCACATCCGGCGCACCCTTGGTGTACTGCACCACGCCCTCCGGGGTGCGGTGGAGCGTCGTCATCATCTTGCGGGCAGAGTCAAAGGGCAGTTCCCCCACCCGGGGGTACTGCCGCTCCAGCGCCGCCTTTTCCAACCCCAGGTCTGCTGCGTCCTGCACCAGCGCCACCTCTGTGGGTTCACCCTCCATGCGGTCCTCGGCTCGGTGGGCGTCCGAACAAAGCGCCATAGCGGTCATGAGCTGCTCCGGTGGCACACCGGTGCGGGCGGTAACGGTCATTTTATTTTGAGTCAGCGTGCCGGTTTTGTCCGAGCAGATCACCTGCGTACAGCCCAGGGTCTCCACCGCCGTCAGTCGCCGGATCACTGCGTGGCGACGGCTCATTTTGGTCACGCCGATGGACAGCACAATCGTCACCACCGCTGCCAGCCCCTCCGGAATGGCAGCCACCGCCAGGGACACCGCCACCATAAAGGTGGACAGCGCGCCGCTAAAGGTCAGCCCGCCTGCCAGTAAGCTGCGCCCTACATCTAACGCAAAGATCCCTGCACAGATGGCCAGCACCAGCAGGGACAAAATTTTAGACAGCTGGGTCAATTTCTTTTGCAGAGGCGTGGCGTTCTGTCCGGCGGTGTTCAGGGCGTGGGCAATGCGTCCTATTTGCGTGTCCATACCGGTGGCAATCACCACAGCACGCCCGCGGCCGTACACCACATTGGCACCCATAAATACCAAATTGCTGCAAGCGGAGGGCGGCAGCGCCTGCCCGGTATCCGGCAAAGGAGCCGCGGATTTTTCCACCGGCTGGGACTCGCCGGTAAGGGCAGATTCCTCCACCCGCAGGCCAATGCTCTCCAACACCCGGCAGTCTGCAGGAATACGGTCACCGGCAGACAGCAGTACCACATCGCCGGGAACCAGAGAGCGGCTGGGCACGGTACACTCTGCCCCGCCCCGCAGCACCCGAGAGGTGGCCGGGGTCATCTCTTGCAAGGCAGCAATGGCCTTTTCCGCCTTGCTCTCCTGCACCACACCTAAGACGGCATTCACCGTCACCACGGTCATAATGATCAGCACATCCGCCGGGAATTCCCGGTGCACTACACACAGCACCGCAGACACGGCGGCCGCCGCCAGCAGCACCAGGATCATCGGGTCGGATAGTTGCAGCATAAACCGCCGCCACAGGCTGTCGCCCTCTTTCCGCGCCAGCCTGTTTTCGCCATGTTTTGCCAGCCGGGCAGCCGCCTGTTTGCGGCTCAGCCCGCCGGGGGCGCTGTTCAGTTCCCGCAGCACCCGCTCTGCCGTCCATCTGTATGCCTGCATTGCAGAACCTCCCATTTGAAAATAAAAAGACCCGTATATAGGATCACTACATACGAGTCTGTTTTTTATTCCGGGTGGCGGTTCGTCAGGCGCGAGCCACCATTTCGCCGTATTCTTCCTTGCTTTTCTTAATAAAGGCCGCCACTGCCTCTGCGGTGGGCATAGCGTCCGAGCAGCTGTGGGCGGAGATGAGCATAGAGGCCGAGGCGGAGCCGAACTCCAGGCACTCGATCATCTCTTTGCCTTGCAGCAGGCTGTACAGAAAAGCGGAGCCGTAGCCGTCGCCGCCGCCAAAGCCCTTGAGCACCACCGCCGGGAAGGGCTTAATGGAGTAATAATTGCCGTCATTGGTGTAGGCGGTGGAGCCGTCTTTGCCGTGCTTAATGACGCAAATCGTCGCACCAAAGGACTGCCAGTAGCGGGCGCTCTCCGGGTCGGAGCCTTTTTCGCCCACAATGCCCTCCATCAGATCAAATTCCTCACGAGAGCCCATAATAATATCCGCACCGCGAGCCACTAAGCTGTAATACACAGCGATTTCGTCCTTGGACTGCCAGGTGTACGCCCGATAGTCGATGTCAAAGATAATGCGCACATTGTTTTTCTGGGCCAGCATCATGGCCTTTAAGCAGGCCTCTCTGGACGGAGACTTGGCCAGCGCCGTACCGCTGATTACAATGGCCTTAGCAGAAGCAATATACGCCTCGTCAATATCCTCCGGCGCCAGGCAAAAATCCGCCACATTATCCCGGTACATTAAGATGGAGGACTGCTCTTTAGACAGAATTTCCGTAAAAGTCAGGCCAATACACTCGCCGTTCTTGGCTCGGGTCACATGGGAGGTGTCGATCCCCTCATTTTGGAAATACTCCACCACATAGTCCCCAAACTGGTCGGCAGACACACAGCCGCAAAAACCCACCTTGCAGCCCAGCCGGGCCAGGCCTACGGCAATATTGGCCGGGGAGCCGCCTACATACTTGTTAAAGTTAGACGACTGGGACAGCGGCTTATACATATCCGTGGGGTTAAAATCAATGGCAATGCGGCCGATGGGGATAAAATCCAGCGGTTTGGTTCTGTCAAATTCAATGTACTTCATAGTTCCCTCTCCATAAATTTATGCGCAGGCGACAGGTTTATGCCTTGCCGTCTGTGCCGAAAATCAAAATGTGGCGGTGGGCGTTCTTATACGCCCCCTGCACCTCTGCCTCTTGCAGATCGTAGTAACCGCCGATGGCACCGGCGTCGTAAGCGCCCCGCACCGTCTGTTCCACGCTGTCAAAAGTGGCCGTGGCAATGTTGATCTTTTGAATTCCTGTCTGCGCACAGCGGCGGAAATCCTCCGGCGAAATGCCGGTGCCGCCGTGGAGCACCAAGGGCGTGTGGGTATTCTCGGCCACCTGCGCCAAAATATCAAACCGCAGCTTGGGCGTGGCCTTATAATTGCCGTGGGCGTTACCGATGGCGATGGCCAGAGCATCCACCCCGGTTTCCTGCTCAAAGCGCACCGCGTCCGCCGGGTCAGTGCAATGCATAGCGATCTCCTCAGAGCCATCCTCCGAACCGCCTACACAGCCGATCTCCGCCTCCACGGCAGCACCGTAAGGGCGCGCCATCTCTATAATGCGGCAGGTCTCTGCTATATTCTCCTCCAGCGGCAGATGAGAGCCGTCAAACATCACGGAGGTAAAGCCCAGCTCCAGCGCCTGGCCGATCTTCTTCTCCGTTTTGCCGTGGTCAAAGTGCACCGCCACCGGCACGCTTGCCTGCCGGGCAGCGGCCACCATCAAGGGACCGATCAGCTCCAGCGGCGACTGGCGCAGCCGCACCTCCGCAATCTGGAGGATCACCGGGGCGCGCAGTTCCTCTGCCGCTTGCAGCACACCCAGCACCATCTCCATATTGGCAACGGAGAAGGAGCCAACGGCATAGCCGCCGACACGGGCATCCGCCAGCAGATCACGCATATTCACCAGCATAGGCACACCTCAAATACAAATCAAAAAATGCGATGAGTCGGGCGTAAGCCGAGTTCTGTCTTGGGCAATTATCTATCTCGACGCACGGTTGCCCGTGCGCTCCAGCCATCCTTCGAAGTTTTGTGTCGAGCAAACAACCCTTCAGTCGATGTTGCAGCGGATAGGGTTTACATGGCAGGGAATGTCTCCACCCCCTCGGTGAGCTCTTACCTCGCCTTTCCATCCTTACCGCAAAAGCGGCGGTTTATTTCTGTTGCACTTTCCCTAGGGTCGCCCCCGGCGGCCGTTAGCCGTTATCCTGCTCTGTGCTGCTCGGACTTTCCTCACGCAGTAACCTGCGCGCAACTGCCTGCCCGGCTCATCTTCTCCATTTTAATCCATAGCACCGGGGAATGTCAACTGTTTTTCTGCCAGGCAAGAATTTACAGAACAGGTCTTGCATTTCTGTTCTTTTTGTAATACTATGGAGCAAAGAAAGGCAGGTAATCGGAATGCCCAGATTTGAACAGGAAGGCTTTGACCCCCGCCGTCGGCGGGAGAACGACGCACTGGACCGCACGGTGCCGGAGGAAGACCGGCATTTGGACCCGGAAGTGGACCTGGATTTTAACCGTCGGCAGCGGGATGTGATCGACCGGCAGGACGAAAGCGGGATCAACCCTTGCGACTATCCGGATCCCTACGCCCCCTCGGCACCGTACAACCAAAATAACGACTATGACCCAAACGGTTACATAGAGCCGCCGGCGCCGCCCCGCCGGTTTGAGAGCGAGCGCCCGGCAGATTTTTATACGGACCGGAGCAACACGCCTATGCCCACGCGTGCCCACAACCGGGAGCGGACAAGCCGTGATCCCCGCACCGTGGGCCGCAGCCATACCCCCACCGACAAGCACGGCAAACCGCCAAAAAAAGGCAAGGGCAGCAAAAAGGCAAAAGTGGGGCTAAGTATCTTTTGCGTGCTGCTGGCGCTGATTTTCATTCTTGTGGGCTGCGCCACCGGCGTGCTGGGCAAGATCACCTATAATACGCACAAAGAAAATGAATATGTGACAGCATCGAATCTAAAGAGAGACCCGCGGGTAAAGAATGTGCTGCTGCTGGGCGTAGACGCCAGACCCAAAGACAAGGCCAGCGCCTCCCGCAGTGACACCATGATGCTTATTTCTGTGGACTCTGTGCACCACACCATTAAAATGACCTCCTTTTTGCGAGACACCTGGGTGTATATCCCCTGCAAGGATATGAGTCAACGGCTGAACGCCGCCTGCCAGTACGGCGGTTACAGCGGCGTGGTAGACACCATTGAATACAACTTCGGCGTAAAGATCGACAACTATGTGGTAGCGGATTTTGAGATGTTCCAGGTACTGGTGGACGCCATCGGCGGCGTAGAAGTGAAGGTGACCAAGGCGGAGGCCAAGGAGGTCACCGGCCACCCCAAGCGCTACGGCAATGTGAAGTTAGAGGCCGGCAAGCACAACCTGACCGGCAAGCAGGCCCTGGCTTACTGCCGCATTCGCAAGATCGACACGGACTTTGTGCGCACCAAGCGCCAGCGCACGGTGATGAACGCCATTATTAAGAAAATGAAGTCCTCCAACCCCTTTACCCTGTATAAAATGGCCAGCAACGCCGCCCCATATATTGAGACGGATATGACCAAAAGCGAACTGTGCAGCTTTGTGGCCAAGGCCGGCAGCTGCGCCACCAGCACCCACCAGGCCCGGGTACCTTTCCCGGACACTTGGTGGTATGACACCATCAACGGCAACTCCGTCATCGCCATCAATAAAGAGGAGAATAAAAAGCAGCTGATCGACTTTATCTACAACAAGACCTCCGAACAGCTGGACAAAGAAGAAGCCGCAGCAGCCAAGGACTGACTGCTGCGTGCAAGGACACCACGGTCATCGGTCTTTATAATATCAACGACCATCGCTTTTGGTACGACGACCGTAATAATGCACTGGTAAATAGGAAACGCCCTCTGTTTCTTAAGTGAAACAGAGGGCGTTTTTTATTGTTTGATAGGGCGGATCGTATCTGCCCGCTTTTATCCCCTCAGTCGCATAAATGCGACTGCTCCCCTTACAATAAGGGGAGCCTTTTTGTGTATAATCAGCCTCCCTTGTGTAAAGGG
>OJPF01001462.1_pt1 | contig 10636 bp, 11 predicted proteins | sample 1598441 | NCBI WGS metagenome assembly OJPF01 (sample SAMN03922474, study PRJEB24848) | human gut metagenome | isolation source: stool sample | host: Homo sapiens | place: Germany | collected 2010-11 | reverse complement strand
CACATGATACTAATCACTTGTTGCTAATCCGTTTATCACTATTTATAATCCGAACGCGAATTTGTCTATCGTCTGATAAACAATACTTGCAATTCCTAAACCTACTATACCGAGTACACAGATGGCCAGCCCTATCCGTGTACAGTTATCGCTGCGGAATGTCGGTATCGGATCATCTGAAGGAGTAATGTACATTGCCTTTACTATCAGAAGGTAGTAGTATAATGAGATGACCGTATTGACCAAAGCGATAAATACCAGTAAGTGGAAACCTGCCTGGAACGCAGACATGAAGATAAAGAATTTGGAAAAGAACCCTGCAAATGGCGGAATACCGGCCAGTGAGAATAGGGATAGGGTCATCACAAATGCTAATTTCGGATTGGTTTTATAAAGTCCTGCATACTCTTCGAGCGTGAACTTATGGCTGCGTAGTGCCACGATGGTAATAACGGCAAATACTCCTAAATTGGCTACGGCATAAACCAGTACATAATAGACCAGTGATGACATTCCGTCAGCAGTACCACCGATCACACCTAACATAATGTATCCTGCTTGTGATATACTGGAGAAGGCCATCAACCGTTTTAGATTTTGTTGGCGGATGGCAAATAAGTTAGCTAATGTGATGGAAGCAATCGTAACCCAGTAGAGAACCTCCTGCCAGTCGGCAATCATCGGGGCAAATACCTTAATGAGTACCGTCAGTAAAACGAAGGCAGCCGAACCTTTGGAAATAACACTCAGATAGGCTGTGACCACACTCGGTGCACCTTCGTACACATCAGCTGTCCACAAATGGAAAGGAACCAGTGACAGTTTGAATCCCATACCGGTGAAGAAAAATACGAATGCCATTATTTGCAGCATATTGCCGTCGATGTGGGCAGGCAGGTCGTTGAAGTAAAGTGTACCACAACTACCGTAAATCATGGACAGGCCGAACAGCAGCAAGGCGCTTGAGAATAAAGCTGTCAGTATGTATTTGGCTCCGGCTTCGGCAGAGTGATGACGATATTTGTCGAAAGCAACCAATGCTGCCATTGGGATACTGGCTGTTTCAAGTCCGATGAAGAACATCAAGAAGTGTCCGGCAGAAATCATCAGGTACATACCCAACAGGGTAGAGAGGGTCATAATATAAAATTCACCGCGTTTGATTGAAGTATCTTCTAACTTCAGCCATTCGGCAGCCATGAAAAATACGATGATTGTACCGATATTGAGCACGGCTTTGATGATGGTCTGCATCGGGGCGTACTGATACATTCCGCCAAAAGCTTCGGCGCTACCGGCGGCAGGTACCAGATTGATGATTGTATGAATGACCATCAGTACAATGGGCAGGATAGTGGCGAAACGCGCATTGTTCATGTTGTTCCGTTTATCCGGGTTCATAAACAAGTCTGCCAAAAATATAATGAGGATGACAGCTACCAGTGATAGCTCCTCTTTCATATATAGAAATTGTGAATAGTCCATTTCTTGCGTGATTTATAAGTTATAATTGATGATTGATCACGGAATTAGGTTGGATACTACAGGCAGAACACTACCGGATATCATATCACTAATCCAGAAGGGTGCCATACCCAATCCAGCTACGCAGACGATCAGGCAGATGACGGCAAAACGTTCATCCCAAGTAGCATCTGTCAGTGTCAGATGATGCTTGTTGGTACAAGTACCGTAGAGAATTTTTCCTACAAGGCGCAAGATATATACGGCTGTGATAACGATACTCGTACAAGCTATAATCGTCAGTGTCCGATGGAACACATCGAAATTCTGGAAAGAACCGACAAAAATAGTCATTTCGGCAACGAAACCGCTCAATCCCGGAAGTCCGAGGTTAGCAAGACCGGCAATGACGTAACATACCGACAGGAACGGCATTACTTTCATCAGCCCGTTCAATTCGCGAACGTCACGTGTGTGGGTACGTCCGTAGATCATACCGATCAGTGCAAAGAACAAGGCTGTCATCAATCCGTGCGACAGCATTTGGAGTATAGCACCTGTACAAGCCGTCTGGTTCATCATCAGAATGGCAAAAAGTACCAGGCCGCAGTGGCTTACGGAAGAGTAGGCATTGATGTATTTCAAGTCTGTCTGCACACAAGCGGAGAATGCACCATACACTACGGAGATACCGGTCAGTATCAGGAAAATCCATCCTAACTCATTGGCAGCCTCCGGCATCAGATACATGGCGATCCGGAAACAACCGTATCCTCCTAATTTCATCAGTACGCCGGCATGAAGCATAGATACGGCGGTGGGTGCCGAAGCATGACCGTCGGGACTCCATGTATGGAATGGGAAAAGAGCACCTAATACACCGAATCCCAGGAAAGTGAGAGGGAACCAGATACATTGTTGTGCGAAAGGTATATTGTGCAGTTGTGCAATTTCAAGGATGTTCATAGTAGTTCCGCCGGCACCGAAGAAGATCCCTAAAATGCCTATCAGCAAGAAAGCCGAACCACCCATCAACATCAGTGTCAGTTTCATGGCTGCGTATTCTTTGCGTCCCGAACCCCATACACCAATCAGCAAGTACATCGGAATCAGTGCGATTTCGTAGAACATGAACATGGTGAAAAGGTCGATCGAGATAAAGAACCCGAACACTCCCATTGACAACAGAGTGAACCAGAGAAAATATTCTTTAGTAAGCGGTTGTAGTCGCCAGGAAGCGAATGTTCCTGTGAATACGATGACAGCCGAGAGTAGCAACATAGCTACGGAAATGCCGTCCACGCCTACGGAATAGGCTATATGAAGCGGGGCATACCATACCGTATCAGCCCGGAAAAGCATTTCGGCAGTATCGCCACCGGCACGTGCCTGCAAGTATCCTACTGTCAGTGCCACAGCCGCTATCAACAGTGCCGAAGAACCGACAACCATTACGGTACGTATCTGCGCGATGTTACGGCTGAGCCAAAGGCCGAGTAACATCAGCAGTGGGATTAGTACGAAGATTGATAAGAAATTCATCTTTATATTACTATTTAACTATTTACAATTTACTGTTTAGAGAATCACGTTAGAGAATAAGCAACAGGATAAGAGCCAACGCTCCGCAAAGGAATACGTAGGTATACTGTTGTATCTGTCCGCTTTGGAAGCCACGGATGGAATCGCTCGCCGCATTGGCTGCCCAGGCAATGAAGTCGAACGTACCGTCTATTACGTGACGATCGAACCAAGCGATCGGCTTGCTGATGCAGCGGAAGATAATCTTATGTGTGATAAACTGATACACCTCATCAATGTAGAACCGGTGGTAGGCAGCTGTCCACAATCCGGAGAAACGGCGTTGTAGGCTGTCGGCTACCGGTTGTTTACTGCCTTTATACATGTAAGTGGCAAGAGCGATAGATAGAAGGGCGATGACGATGCTTGTACCAGCCACCGTCCAGTCCAGATGGATCGTGTAGGATTCTCCGTTTGAACTGATGAAATGTCCGAAAGGGATGAATCCGGCTCCACAAGTGACGAGAGCCAAGAATATTAAAGGAATAGTCATAGCTGTCGGACTCTCATGGGGAGTGTGGGAAGACTGTTTGCTATTGTCTTTTCCCCAGAAGATGCCGTAATAAAGGCGGAACATGTAGAATGCGGTCATGGCGGCAATCACGGTCATAATCCAACCCATTACGGGGCTGAACTGGAAGCAGGCTGCCAGTATCTCGTCTTTAGAGAAGAAACCGGAGAACGGAGGAATGCCGGCAATAGCCAGACAGGCAATCAGGAATGTAATGTGTGTGATCGGCATGTATTTGCGCAAACCGCCCATCGCCGACATTTCATTGGAGTGTACGGCATGGATGATACTACCGGCACCGAGGAATAGCAATGCTTTAAACATCGCATGTGTGAATAAATGGAACATGGAAGCCATGTAGCCCAGGCCTCCGTGATGCGGGTCGGCAGAAGTACAGACTCCCAAAGCTACAATCATAAACCCGATCTGCGAGATGGTGGAGAAAGCGAGTACGCGTTTGATGTCACTCTGTACACAAGCCACACTGGCAGCATAGAACGCAGTGAAAGCGCCTACGTAAGCAATCCAATGCAATACATCCGGTGCATAGGCGATGAATAGCGGGAACATGCGGGCTACCAGATATACACCGGCTACTACCATTGTCGCAGCATGAATCAATGCAGATACGGGAGTAGGGCCTTCCATGGCATCCGGCAACCAGATGTGCAACGGAAACATAGCACTCTTACCGGCACCACCTACAAACATCAATCCCAATGCCAAAGGAAGCATTGAAGCACCGCCACTAATCAGCGAAACCGTATCGGGTGTAAATCCGAACGTTCCTCCGTAGTATCCGTAAATAAGGATACCGATCAGGAAACCCAAGTCGGCAAAACGTGTTACGATAAATGCTTTTTTACTGGCTGCGATGGCTGCCGGTTTGGTATAATAAAATCCGATGAGCAAATAAGACGATACACCCACCAATTCCCAGAATAGATACATTTGGAAAATATTGGTGGCTACCACCAACCCGAGCATCGACATTGTGAAAAGGCTCAGGAAAGCATAATAGCGCTGAAAGCCTTTTTCTCCTTTCATGTAGCCGAAAGAGTAGATGTGTACCATCAGCGACACAGTGGAGATGACAATTAACATCATCACCGAAATAGGGTCTAATAGAATTCCTATATTGAATGTCAGTGTTTCTGTGAAAGGCAACCACTCGAAATTATAAGGTATCCAAGTGGCAAATGTACCGTCTTCTAAGCGTGGTGCCGAAAAATATTGCACTGCTGTAACGTATGACAGCACCGCCACTACTCCCAACACTGCCGTGCCGATGAAACCCGCTGTGCGGTGCGTCATCCATTTCCCTCCGATTCCCAGCAACAGGAAAGAGAGGAGAGGGAGGAGAAGTATTAATATTGTATATTCCATATTGTTAATTTAATTCTTTATTTAATCAGTCAATGTCTTTTTACCACTTCATATCATCCAGTTTCTTGACTTGGATACTCCGGATATTACGGTAGATATTAATCATGATTGCGATGGCAACAGCCGTCTCGGCCGCCGAGATGGCTATAGAGAACAGCGCGAAGAAATACCCTTCCAGTCCGTCCGGAAAAAGAAAACGGTTGAATACGGCAAAGTTGATGTCCGTTGCGTTCAGCATCAGTTCTACGGAGATCAATATTGCCAGCGTGTTGCGGCGTGTAAAGAATCCGTAGATGCCTGCAAACATCATGATGGTCGAAACCACCAGATAATATTCCATGTGTATCATCATATCTATTTACTATTTGACGATTTACTATTTATTATTTTTTATGCTTTTTATCTACGATTTTATCATTTATCGTTTACTCTTTCTGCATTGCGCAGCAAATGGTAAATCGTAAATTGTTCAATCGTAAATCTTTTCATCTCTTACGTGCAATCAACAATCCACCTACGATACAGGCCAGCAGCAAGATACTGACAGCTTCGAAGGGCAGAATATATCCGTATTTGTCTCCCGACAGTAGTGCATGTCCGATGGTTTTGATTGTGATCTCTATCGGTTCCGGATTGCTCACTGATACAAAACGATGGCTCAGAGTGATGAACAATACGATAATGGCTCCTACTATGGTGGTTCCCAGTCCAGCTATGAACTTACTACGTTTTAACTTCTCGGCACGGTCGCCCTCGCCGCTTGTCAATAAGATAGAAAACACATAGAGTACTACGATACCGCCGGCATAAACCATCATTTGTACCAAAGCCAGGAATGTGTATCCCAACAGAAAATAGATACCTGCCGTACCGAAAAGGACAAAGAGCAGGTAAGTGGCCGAACGTACGATACGTTGTGTTGTCACCGTCAGTATACACATTACTGAGATGAATGCGGCCAGGAAGTAGAATACTATTGTTTCAAGTGTAAATTCCATAATTTAATAATGTGCTGATATGCCAATGTGCTAATGTGCCGATTGGCTGTGCACTTATTTGTTTATTATTTAATTTATTTATTTTCTCAATTCTGCTAATTGGTACATTGTACCATTTAGCGTAATGCCACATAGGCGTATTATTTTTTTTCCATCACTTTACTGCCTTCATGGTTCAGCCGTAGTATGAGCTTTGACCGGTCGAATACGGCATGCTCGAAATTCTGATCAAACGTGATGGCATCGTGCGGACAAGCGTTCACACAGAGCTGGCAAAATATACAGGAACCGAGGTCGTATTCATATCTGGCAAGTATTTTCTTCTTTTTCCCTTCTTCCGTTTCAATCGTTTCGGAAATGACTTTTATCGTGTCATTGGGGCAGGCATTTTGACATAGTCCGCAGGCAATGCAACGATGTTCGTTCTGTTCGTTGTGCGGCATAATAAGTGTGCCACGAAAACGGTCGAACATTTTCAGCTCTTTCCGGTTTTCGGGATATTGCTCGGTCACTTTCTTACGGAAGTATACCTTGATGCTGGTTTTCATACCCGTTGCCAGTGTACTGATGCCATGCATCAGACCACCTAAGTACGTATATTTTTTATCTTTATATTCCATAATTTTCATTTATCAAAAGTGGAAGCCGAAAGCTACGCAGCATGCCATTAATAATAGATTTACCATAGAAATTGGAACCAGATATTTCCATTCCAGATTCAGAATCTGGTCGATACGTAAACGTGGGAACGTCCATTTGATCCACATCAGAAGGAACACCACGAAGAATGCTTTAGCGAAGAACCAGATAAAGCCCGGAATATAATCCATTACAGCGTTGAATCCATCCAGCCCGACGATGTGTAACGGCATCCAGCCTCCCAGGAAGATAGTGGCGGCAACACTGGCCACGATAAACAGGTTCAAATATTCTGCCAGATAGAAGAAACCGAAACCCATACCGGAGTATTCTGTGTGGTATCCGGCAGTCAGCTCACTTTCCGCTTCGGGAAGGTCGAACGGTCCACGGTTACATTCTGCATTTCCGGCAATCAGATAGATGATGAAAGCTATTACCGCAGGGATATGTCCCTTGAAGATGAACCAGCCATCAGCTTGCCCTTCTACGATTTCAGAGAATTGCATGGTTCCCATCAGCACTACCATCGTCATAATACTCATACCAACCGAAAGCTCGTAACTGATAATCTGTGCACCGCTTCGCATGGCACCGATCAAAGAGAATTTGTTGTTACTACCCCAACCGGCCAGCAAGATACCGACCACTCCAATGCTGGAAGCTGCCAGCAGGAAGAACACGCCCACATTAAAGTCGAGAATCGCTGCACCTTTATTAAAAGGAATACAAGCGAAAGTCAGGAATGAGGCGATAATCACCATGAATGGAGCGAGATTGTAAAGGAAATGATCGGCACCCTTCGGCATGAAGATTTCTTTGGTCATCATCTTGAGTACGTCGCAGACCACTTGAATAGAACCCCATTTACCAACACGGTTCGGTCCAAGACGACACTGGAAGAAACCGCAGACCTTACGCTCCATGTAGATCAATATGATAGCCAGGATGGCATATAGTGCTACGAGGCACACGCCGACAGCTACACATTCTATAAAGATGGCTAATCCCTCCGGCATAATGGAGAGTAGTAGCTCATGTATCCAGTTTGTTACTATACTAAAGTCGAACATATATTTTTAATAATTAAGTATTATCTGTCAATATCCGGAACGACATAATCTATTGTTCCGCCAATAGCAATTAAGTCTGCAATCTTTGTTCCCCGGCAAATGGTGTCAATTGCAGCAACAAGCGGCAATCCCGTAGCACGGTAGTGCAGGCGGTAGGGCATTTTGTCACCCTGGCTTTCAAGGAAGACACCAAATTCACCACGACTTCCTTCTACTGCAGCATAATAACTGCCTTCCGGAACACGGATGATAGGCTTCATCTTCTCCTGATAAGGTCCTTCGGGAATATTGTCTATTAATTGTTCGATGATGTTCAGACTCTCCATTATTTCGTCCATACGTACCAGGTAACGGGCGAAACAGTCACCTTCCGTATAAACAATTTCTTTGAAATCTACTTTGTCATATACACCGTATGGCATTCGTTTACGTACGTCACACGCCCATCCTGATGCACGGCCTGTACCTCCGGTACAACCGAAAGAGATGGCATCTTCGCGGCTTAACACACCGACACCTTTCATGCGGCTTTGTGCGATGATGTTACCCGTAAATATATCGTGATATTCGTGGATGATTCCCCTCATATAAGGAATGAACTCTTTTACTCGTTTGACGAAGTTAGGATGAAGATCAGCCTGTACACCGCCAATGGTATTGTAGTTCATGATCAGCCGTCCGCCGCAAGTCTCTTCAAAAATATCGAGAATCTTTTCACGGTCACGGAATCCGTAGAAGAAAGCTGTCAGCGCTCCTAAGTCCATGGCAAGACAAGAATAGAATAGCAAGTGAGAGTCGATACGTTGCAATTCATCCATAATAGTACGGATATACTTCACACGTTCGCTAACCTCAACGCCCATGGCTTTTTCAATACACATACACAGTGCATGGCGGTTCTGGTGTGCACCCAGATAGTCAAGACGGTCTGTCAAGGCCAATGTTTGAGGGTAGGTAAGGCTTTCATTCATTTTCTCGATGCCCCGGTGAATATAACCGCAGTTCGCATCAATCTTACGAATAATTTCACCTTCCAGAGAAACACGGAAACGCATTACCCCATGAGTAGCAGGGTGTTGCGGACCGATGTTAACTACATACTCTTCTTCACCGAACAGCTTCATCTCTTTGTTTTTGATGGTTCCGTCGGGGTTCAGTTCTATTTCTTGAGTCGTATCAAACGTCTCTTCATTGGTCATACACAATGGGTTATCCTTTTCCGGATCATTATCTTTGCGCATTGGATAACCTATCCAATCGTTACGCAGATAAAGTCGGCGCATGTCAGGATGACCTACGAAGGTGATACCATAAAAATCAAAAACTTCACGTTCATAGAAGTCGGCTATCTTCCAAATGTCGCTGACAGATGGAATTTCAGGTAGCTCGCGGTTGGTTGTCGCTGTTTTTAGTGCTATCCGTTCGCCTGTAATGGTCGATTCCAGATGGTAGACCACGCCTAAACCGCGGAGTTTTTCCGGAGTGTCTTTCTCATCGGCTACTCCCCAGTCCATACCGGTGAGGCTTTCGAGAAAGTCCATCTGTTTATCATTTCGCAAGCGCAGCATCTCGTCGTGTAACGCTGCAGGGGCTATAAATTGTATTTCTTGCATAAATCCTTTAAATTACAGAATGTAGAATCATTCTTCATTTTTTAAATAATCCGGTTTCTTCTCTTTTCTGTTTACTCCACCAAAGAACTTCTCTATTTTCACTTTGCGTTGCAATTGCATCATGCCATAATAAAAAGCTTCAGGACGTGGCGGGCATCCGGGAATATATACATCTACCGGAAGAATCTTGTCCACTCCGTTTACCACGTGATAAGACTTTTTGAAAGGACCTCCGCTGACGGCGCATCCGCCTACGGCAACCACATACTTCGGATCGGGCATCTGGTCGTAAAGTCGTTTCAGTACCGGAGCCATTTTATTGGTGATTGTTCCGCATACCATAATCATATCAGCCTGGCGCGGACTGGCACGTGCTACTTCAAACCCAAAGCGGGCCATGTCATAACGCGCGGCACCCAGTGCCATAAATTCGATACCGCAACAACTGGTTGCAAAGGTAAGCGGCCACAGTGAGTTACTGCGTCCCCAGTTGATAAAGTCGTCAAGAACTCCGAGGGCAACGTTTGCTCCTCCTGCATTAAGTTCTTTGACCAACTTTTCCAATGATTCATTGTCGATAAACTCATCATACGGAATAGATTTTATTTTTGGCTTTTTGGTTATTTCCATTCCAAAGCTCCTTTCCTCCAGGCATAAGCAAGACCCAGAACTAAAATGATAAAGAAGAAGAGAACACTAATAAGTCCCTGTGGTCCCATGTCGTGCATAACTACTGCCCATGGGAACAGTAAAGCAGTTTCGACATCGAACATAAGAAATAGGATGGCAAACAGGTAGTAGCCTACGCGAAACTGCATCCATGATTTACCACGTGTCGGTATACCACATTCATAAGCCTCAAACTTTTGCAGATTGTATGAACGGGGAGAAATAGCACGCGAAAGAGCTACTACTACACCGACAAAAGCAAGCGCTGTCAGTAAAACAACAACTAAAAATGTAAAATTCATAATTCAATAGCTGTTTAGATTGAATATTATATAGAAATAAACAATTAGTCTATTCGCCCTGTGGAGAATAAAACCAACTGTAATAAATGACGAGTAAAAGAGTCTACTGTACTGTAGGCTAAATGACTATCTTTCTTAACCCATATATATAATAGGAGATAGGATCGTAATAATATGTAGGAGAATGGGATGAGACAGGGTAAGGTGGACCTTGATGTTTGTAATAATGTGCTGATAAAGAATTGCTATATGTCTGTCAATGATGATGCGGTAGCACTGAAAGGTGGAAAAGGACCTTGGGCAGACAAAGATGCCAATAATGGAGAAAATTATGATATTATTATTGAAGACTGCACTTATGGATTCTGTCATAGTGCCTTTACTTGCGGTAGTGAATCTATCC
>OJPF01001459.1_pt1 | contig 10649 bp, 5 predicted proteins | sample 1598441 | NCBI WGS metagenome assembly OJPF01 (sample SAMN03922474, study PRJEB24848) | human gut metagenome | isolation source: stool sample | host: Homo sapiens | place: Germany | collected 2010-11 | reverse complement strand
CTCGGCGTCCTTGGCGATGGATACCTCCACGCCGGGCAGCAGCGCCGCCGTCTGGTTGATGGTCAGCTTGCTGCCGGTTGCCAGATTGATGGTCATGTTGTTGGTCAGCGGCAGAACATAGTCCGCCGAGCTGACTTCTATGCCAGCCAAGGTCAGGTTCAGGCTGTTGACCTCCGCCACACCGTCGATGGTATAGTGGATACGGTCAGTGGTGCCGTCATACGCCTTGGTCAGACTGCCGGAGGTCAGCTTGAACATTCCCTTGTCGCCGATAAAGGGGATGGAGGTGGGCTTGATGCCGCCCATGGCATTCACGCCGGTATATACGGTCTCGCTGGCGCCGGCGTGCAGGGTCAGAGGCACCTCCACATTCTGCACGGCATACTGGTTAAAGGGGAACACCTTACTTCCCATTTGGCTTGTTTTCGTGCCGCCCCGGAAGTCCAGGATCTGGTACCACTCATAGACGGAGCCGCCGGACTGTACGGTGACAGAGCCGCTGCCGGAGATGAAGCCCCATGCGTACAGGCTTGCGCCGGACTGCACGTCGATGGCGCTGCCGGACTCCATTTTGATGTAGCCCTGTCCGTTACCGGCGGCTGCAAAGTACTGGCCGCCGACGCTGATGGCGCCATTGACGGTAAGAGAGGCGCCCTCGCTCATGGTCAGCGTCCGGAATACCTTGGCGCCCGCTTGGGAGGTGGTGGGCGCCGGGGTACTGGTATAGCAGGTCTTGGCCTCGTCAAAGGGGATCAGCAGGGTGATGCCAACGGGAATGGTGTAGCTCCCCGCGATCGCGCCGCTGCTGACCAGTGCTATGGTGGCGGGCAGCTTCTTCTGCGCCTCCGCGATCGCGTCGTTCAGGTCGTCAAAGCGCTGACCGCCGGTCTCAAAGAGCGCCGCGTCATTGCTGACAAACCGCGCCGTGATGGTGCAGTCGTTTTCAATGTTCAGTGCCGCCTTGGGAGAGGTATTGATGTACTTTCCCTCGGTCACATTGTACCAGCCCATGAACTGATAGCCCGCCGCCGGGGTCGCTATTACCTGATAGGCAGTCATGGAGCTTTGCGTGTTGGTGTAGGCCTCGGTGATGGCCTTGCCGTCCACGGTATAGGAGCCGTTCTCGGCGGGCTGGAAGGTCACGGTGGCTTCCACGTTGTACACCAGCGCCACGTTGGTCATGGTGATCTTGGTGGCGGCGCTGGTGCTGCCGGACTTGATGTATACCTTGATGCTGGCGTTGGGAGCAAGCTCCTTGGAGAACTTGCCGCCCGCCGTGACCGCCGTTCCGTCCACTTGGATGGTGCCGCTGTTCTGTTCAATGGCATAGTCGAAGGACAGCGTCGCCTTCGTGGTTCTCTTGTTGGTGATGGTCAGTGTGGAGCTATAATGTGTGTCGCCGCAGGTTCCACCCGTACCGGTGGCCGAGCCGACGATCTGCGTGCCGTCGGCGCTCCACGCGTTGTCCGCGTCGCCTGCAAAACTCAGTCCAATGTTCTCGTCGGCTAAGCCTGTCACTGTACCACTGGTTGCCGCAAACGCTGTCATGGTCACATTGGGTAACAGTGCCATAACCATGCACATACAGAGCACAAGCGAAAGGAACCGCTTCCATGTGTTTTTCATTTCTTGAATACCCTCTTTCTCTTTTGATTCCGCGATTTGATTTCTATGTAAATGCTGAGTCCCGCCGCAAATGCGATGGCTGCCCAGACATGAGAGAGGTGGAATAGCATCCCCGTAGAGGACGTCCGGAAGAATTCATCAAGAAAGCGGAACGCTCCGTAGGATGCCATATAAAGTGGGTAAATACTGCCGGGGTTTTTGCTCTTTTTCACTCTGGGAATGAGCAGAATCAGCATCACAATATAATAGAGGATCTCGAGTTCCCTTGTGGGGAAGTGAACGTGCGTTCCCGGTATAACTAAGCCGGAGCAGCATCCAGAGACGATGCAGTTGATCCGAGCGCACATCAGTGTAAAAAGCATGCACGGAGTAAGTACATCGCACACTTTCCAGTAAGGTCGCTTGGTAAGCTTGGCCCCCAGCCAGTAGGCTGCCGGCATAAAAAACACACCGCCAAACAGGCTCATGTTTCCTATGTCGCCGCTTTCCAGAAAGGCAAAGACTTTCACACTGCATACGCCGATAGCAGTATGCAATACCGAAAGGATCAATACGGCATACCATTTCATTTGGAGTTGCCGCCGCATCCTGTACAGCCAGAATACATTGAAAATAGTTCCCAGCAGTAAGAGTACGATCAGGGAATGCTCCTTCAGCCAGATAAATACAAGATCAAGCAATGCGTACTCCTTTTCGTGTTCGTATCTTCCATGGGGTATGGCGCTAAAATCACCATACCCCATGGCTTATTCGGTCATCGCACCATCTTGCCGTCTGCACCAAAGGTGTAGAATGTGGCAGGCAGCAGGTTGTTGGTCTTAGATACCCAGTATCGCTGACTGGTAATGACCTTGCAGTAGCTGTTCACATAGTAGTAATCGCCGTCGATTTGGATCAGACCAGCATAGGTCTTGACACCGTCCACATAGTAATACAACTCGCCGTCCTCCCTGACGATACCGTTCTTTACCTCGGGGTCAGGATCCGAATCGGGGTCGGGTGTCGGAATAGGCGCATCCGTCATCTTGCCTTCCGCGTCAAAGTTGTAGAATGCAGCGGGGAGCAGATCATTGGTCTTAGACACCCAGTAACGCTGACTGGTGATAACCTTGCAGTAGCTGTTCACATAGTAGTAATCGCCGTCGATCTGAATCAGGCCAGCGTAGGTCTTGACACCATTGACATAGTAATACAGCTCGCCATCCTCGTTGACGATGCCATTCTTCACCTCAGGATCAGGATTGGGATCCGGATCGGGGTCAGGCGTCGGAATGGGCGCATCGGTCATTTTGCCGTCTACATCGAAGTTGTAGAAACCAGCAGGCAGCAGGTCATTGGTTTTGGACACCCAGTAGCGCTGGTTGGTGACTACCTTGCAGGAGCTGTTTACATAGTAGTAATCGCCATCGATCTGAATCAGGCCAGCGTAGAAGCGAACGCCGTTGACATAGTAATACAGTTCGCCGTCTTCATTCACAATGCCATCCTTCGAGGGATCGGGCGTATCAATGATCATGCGGCCATCTTCATCAAAGCTGTAGAATGCCGGTGCAAAGCCAGTATCATTGGGATAGGAAACCCAATGACGGGTGTTCTTCACTGCCGTGTAGTCTACGCTTCCGAAATAATAGTAGTATCCGTCTTCTGCCAAATACAGGCCGTTGCAGACCATGCCGTTGATGGTATAATACGTATTTCCGTTAAGATAGAATAGCCCCGTGTGCTGATATACGCCATGGCAGATACCATCTTCTCCAAAGTCGTACCAATAAATCGGGTCATCATGGTTGTCGCGCAGTTTTACATACCGGAGGCCCTCATAGCGATAACCGTCCTGATTGAAGAAATACAGATTGCCTTCAATGGTGTACCACTTGCCCTGAACAAAGCCGGGGCCATAATAGTAGCGCTTACCGTGGTCAGTGGCCAGCCATGCACCCTTCACCAACTTGCCATTTTCAAATTGATAGGTCACATTAGGGAAGAAGCTGCTGTTCTCACCATTCAGCCCCTGGAAAGTCTCAGGGTCAAAGTAATAATAGCTGTTCTCACCATCTGCATCCGTCAGGTTCCACCAGCCAGACTTGGCCACACCGTTGATGGCGTAGTACCGTGCACCGTCGAATTCAATCAACCCAGTGATCTTTCCTTCACAAGCACCGGTCCTCTCATTGAACTGATAGAAATACTCGTTGCTCTCATCGTTGAGGCCAGGAACCTTGTGGATGCCCTTCAAGGCATTGTTTTCGACGAAGTAGTAGGATGTACCGTTGACCGTCTTCCAGCCTGACCAGGAGCCGTTGTCCAGGATGAAACGATCCGTGAACTCCTGATACGATTCGCAGTAGAAATGGCCGCCGCAGGGGTGCGTGGTATTCTCCGGCTCCTCATAGGGATAGATCCCATACTGCTCCTGGAAGGAGGTCTGCTTTGCCATGTTGTAGAGTGCGTTTGCGCCCAGATAGATGTCGTAGCCGACCGAACCGGAGTTCTCGATGCTCAGGCACTGATTATCATCCCACTGTGCGCCATCCTTGGCGGACAGCTGCACGCCGCTGAGGATGCAGATGGGGTTGGCCGTATCAGGATCGATGGCCTGGCTCTGCTTGATGAAGTTGCACTTCACCGTGAGCAGATTGTTTTCGTCCAAGGATGCGGATGTAAGACGGAAGTAATCATTGGACACCGTCAGGTTGGAGATGTCCACAGCGACATTCTGGTCAAACTGGAACTTCACCGTCACCTCAGTCTTCGAGCTGACACGCTCTGCCAGCTGGAGCAGCAGATCCCAAGCTGTAATGCCGGAAATATCGCCGCCAGCAACCATGGACAGAAGCGGCTCCAGCTTTTCAGGTACCTTGATCGTCATCATATCCAGTCCAAAGACATAGGTGACATTCATGGGCTGGCTGGGATCGATCACATGATAGCGGTCTGTCTCGCCATCTCCTCCGGGAAGATATTCCGCATTGGAGACATCTCTTGTCCACGCGAAGGTTCTGTCGCCGCTTGTGGCGTTGTCAAAGTCGAAAATCGCCTGATTGGCACTGTACATAGCGACCTTGATCGTGGCACTGATGGAGTAGTCCCGCGTGATCATGGCCGTGATGGTCACATTGCGCAGACCGGACGCCTCGCTGCCGGTAAAGGCAAAGCCATTGTTCGCAGCTTCCACAGTACCTGCTGCGCTGTTGCTCAGTTCAAATGTGATATCGCCCGCGCATACAGCGACGGGATTCTCATTATAGGTTGCAATCAAAGGAAGGCGCACCGAGTCTCCGTAAATGGCGTTGATACTCGTTTTGGAGAATTTCAGGCCATTCGGCTCGACCACGGTAAGCGTCTTGCTGCCGATCACCGTGTCACCGGACAGGAGCTGTATTTCCACGCTGCCCTTCTTGACGGCGGTGAAAACACCATCTTCAGAAACGGTACCGATGGTTTCATCCGCGGACTTCCATGTGATATCGGCAGGGAGTTCCGCCGCGCTGCCGGACACACTGACACCGGAAGCGATCAAGCGGACTGCGGCGCCGCTCGTCAAGTAATCATAAGCAGAGGTGATCAGGGCATGATCAAACTCCGTAGAGACAGGGGCTGTGGAGACCACCATCAGAGATGAACTAACGGAACGCTCATAACCATCCGAAGGACGGTTCACAACCGTGAGCGTATTGCTGCCTTCCTGCTTCGCTACGAAGGTAGTGGAACCGCCGCCATCCAGATTGATTGCGGTCACACAGCCTGCGTCCAGCATGATCTGTGCCAGTTCTTCAGCACTGCCGCCAGCGGAGAAGGGTTCCTGACGACCGTCCAGCACCATCAGGACAACCTTGCCCTCAGCGGTGATACCCACACAGGTGCGGGAATGACGGCTGTTATAATAGTCTGCTGCGCTGGTCACGACGGACTTTCCATCCTTGACCAGATAAACGCTGCCGCCGACAGCCTCTTGGATTTGGTCTTTATAGGCTGCGTAATCGCTGGAGCTGCCGATCATGGCGGTTCCATCCTTCAGGATCGCAAAGAAGTTCGCCGATGCGCCGCTGTGGTATTCGACACCCTCCATGACCAAAGCACCGCTGGGGGCACCGGTGGTCATGTTGTAGAAGTCTGCATTGACGCCGACCACGGCATTGTAATGCTCCACATAGTTCGCCGTGTCGGACGGATTGGAGTGACGCTTCTGGGCTGCCGCCATCTGGTCAGATACGCGGGACATGGCCCAGCCTTGGCTCGGATCGTTGGCATGATAATTGGCGTGGATGCTCACATCCTCCCGGGCGATATCAGCGGTCGCAATGTAGTAAACGATCTGCTTGTCGTCCTTGGTTAGCGCATAGTTGATCGTCTGCGTCACGCCGGGAGCGACCGTTGTCGTATCCGAAGAGAACACAGAGTAGTACGCGTCACCCGGCTCCGGGTCAGGTTCGGGATCCGGATCAGGGTCGACCGGGTCGGTACCGTTGGGGTCGCCCGCAAGGTCAAAGAGATAATCTGCAAAAGCGTAGCAGCACGCTTTACGCAGCGTCTCATAGTTGGAAAGGTCGGTCAGAGAATAGGAGCTCTCCAGCGCACCGATCAGGGTATTCCCGGTATAAGTGCTCAGAACCTTGCTCCGGATACCGTCCTTGGTGACCATGCCGCCCAGACGGTTGGTCAGGAAGTAGGAAGCGCGGCTTGCGTCTGTAAGCCCTGCGGTGAAGTAATTCTCGATGATCGTGCTCAACGCCACACCGCCGCGGTTCATCTCCGTTGTGAGATAGAACGCATCCATGTCGCCATAGAGGTCCGTGTCAGTGAAGGAGTGATCCACACTGTTGAGTGTGCCGTAATCCACGCCGAGGTATTTTGTACGAATGTTGGCAGCCAGAATGTCAACGTCCGTCTCCGTGGTATCCACCTTCTCGGGGATGTCCACATTCTCAGCGCAGAACATCATGTCCGCGATGTCACCTGCCCAACTGCCCATGTCGGCACGAGCCTGAACAGCAGCATCCGTCATGCCCTGCACCTTGGCGTAATTGGCCACATCCATTGCGCCAAACACATGGCCAAGGTCAACTTTATTGCCATTGGGCAACGTGAAGTTGCCCAAGTTCTTCAGTGCAGAAGCCGAGGTATTGTTCGCGGTATCCTGCTCGGAAACATAGGCGGTAAAGGCACTATTCTCCTTGCCGCAGACCATTTCCCAAGTGCCGGAGGTGTACCGCTCCACGCCTGTACGGATATAGTTGATGATCAGCGCATTGACATTCTCACCGGCATTTTCTTCCGCATAGGTCTGGGCATAGCCTTCCAGAACCTTGAAGCAGGAAAGGAATGTCGCATAGTCTGAAATCTCAGTGTCGGCAGATGTGTCATCCGCCTGCTCCGTTTTCTGGTCTTCCAGTTCAATGGAGACATCCTCGAGTTCAGATGCAACAGGTTCTTCGTGGTTTGTGGCGGTATCCTTAATTGCCGAGTCATCTGCCGCATACACGCCAACAGGCAACAGCGTTGTCAGCAGCATGACGACGACAAGGCACATTGACAGATACCTTTTCATCGTTCCTCTCGCCATGTCAGTTTCTCCTTACATTTATTTTAAATTATCGATCAGATAATTTAAGTCCTCCTGCATTGCGTAGAAGCGAGTCTGCTCTGTCTCTTCCAAGCCAGAATCGGCAGGCAGTTCCTCAACATGCAGATAAACATTTCGCTGGGTTCCCGTGTCATCCGTCAGGCTGCCGACAACCTCACTGCTGTCATCACCAATTAAAACCTTGAACAATTCATAGGTTTCTTCTCCGCTCTTGGTTTCAAAGGTAACCGCAATCGTGTTGCCGTTCTGCTCCTGGCGAATGGTAACATACTCCTGCCAACGATCCGGATAATGCAGATCACCATAGTCCGTATGAACGACTACATCTTCTGGAATCGTATCTGCAGAACCATTATCATTCTGATCTTCCTGCACTTTGTCATTGCCGCACCCGGCCAACAGGCCACACAAAAGTGCAACGCATAACAAATAGCCTATCAGTTTGACTGGTGTCTTTCTTTTCATCCCATAACCCTCCTTTGTTTTTGATTTTGCTATATTCTTCAGGGCGTGTGCCCTAAAATCACAAGTATTCCGTGAATGGATGCTCGGTATCTAATTTCAAGTATCTGTGATGGCTTCTTTGCTTATCTGGCGGTGGATCTTGCTGATAGTCACCATACTTCTGCTTCAGATACGCATCACAGTCTGCCGGAAGCCGAACAGGAAGCCCCTCGAATATGCCGTAGCTGCCATCGCCATATATTTCTTTTCTGTGGTATTCCAAGCGTCCTTGCCAATTTCCGTGGTTTGCGATGACACTCGAAGATTCTGTCGGCCATGCAGAGATCAATGCTGTATAGGCCGCAGCAGTTTGTGCGGTATTTTTACCAAAACCCAAAGCTCGCAGCGGATTCACAACCGCTTCCTTCCATCGCTCAGGACGAACGCAGGGAATGGAAAGCTTTCTGACAAATCAAGCTTTCTTACGTTCCAGTCGTTCCTGTTCTTTTTTATCTGTCGGGTAACCATCCAGAGGAAAAATGTCAATGCTGATTCCATGGTTGATTGGAAGTGCCGCGACGCTTTCCTCAATGCAGGTCGTTTCTGAGTTCCTCAGCTTGCTGTAGATAGCAGGAAATGTAGGATCTGATTGAAAGTTTTGAAGGAAAAACTGTTTTGGAAGCAACGCCGGAGCTTCCTTGCAGAAGCGTTCATAATCATCTCGGAATAGCGCAACATCGACATCATCATCCCAAGGGACAAAGCCACCATACTTAACCGCCCCCAGCGCGCTGCCGCATACTAAGAAGTATTTCAACTGCAGCTGATCACAGATCTGCGTGAAGATTTGAAGTATCTGGAACACTTTCTTCTGGAGTGGGGTCATTCTCTAATCTCCTCATCATTGCACTGACCATTCCATCCACTACGCACAAAGCAAGGAAGAAGTTCAATGCACCTTCCCAAATTGGTTCAACAAAGCAATTGACATATGCGCCGATATACAGGAACAGAAGAAGGTATCGCAGTGACGGAAGGATTTTGGTGTTCTTCCATATCACCGTCACATTGGCGAAATTTTTTATGGAGTAAACCAGCAATAAGCAAAATGGAATGATTCCTGAAACTCTGCCAACATCCAACCACATGTTATGGCGATATATCTGACTGGCTCGGCCGCCCATCGGGTACTGAATCAATTCACGCAGTCCGATCCAAAAGCTTTGAAAGCGGAAAGAATCTGCATTCTCTAAGGATGCCCGCCGCTCATAGCGCGCCGCCAGATTTGTATTCAAGATATATTCCCTTATGGACAAGACATTGAAATGGTAGAGCAGAAACGCAATCAGGCTGATAACAGCCATGATTCCAATACATTTCAAAACTCCGGCAATGCCCTGCTCGCTGTATGCGAATTGCAGTGCGGCAAGAATCACGATCAGCAGAAGAATTGCAAATTGTGTTCGTGTTCCCAGCATGAACATGTACTGAATTGTGGCAAAAAACAACGCAAGGAACATGATCTTTACCGGGAGCCTTTTCTCGAACTTCACCGCATAGGGGGCAACTGAGATCGGCAACGTATTTAGTGCGCCGGATCCCGTTGCAGCTCGATATGTACCTGTCCAGAAATCGATCAAGCGGTATCGGTTATTTCCGATGTTGGCCAGCATATTCAAGGTTGCATAAGTTCCAAATCCGGCTGCCAGCGCCAAAATGCCATCTCGGATTTGTTTATCAGAACTTCCCTCAGCAATGAGCCAACCGATCGCGAATGCGACGACTGGCAGAACTCCATGGTGGTACACACCTGAGATCGTCCGCATTCCAATCAAGGCATATGTCATGCCTGCAGACAGCAGCAGCCAAAAGCCTGGCGCATACAAGAAGTTAAAATAGATTTCTCTGCCAAGCATTCGCTGCCGCAGCAGAGCTACAAACAGGAACACCAGCGGATATGCATATCCCCAATTGATCGCGCCGAGCGTCAGCAGGAACAGAGGTACAATTGTCATCCGTTGCTTTGCTCCTTATGAATGAAGTCCAGGACCCGGCGCATTTGCACATTTCGATTTTTATTCTTCAGCACAAATTCTCTTCCTCTCACACCCATCTCATCCAGCTCTGATGGACTTAATTTTCTGAGAGATTCCACTGTGTCCCGAATGGAAGCAGCACTCTCCTCTGGAATATACGTTAAGAATGGATCATACTCTCCGGGTATCCCGTCCAGGCGAAACATCATGACCGGACGGCCCGATGCCATATACTCCATAGTCTTGGAGGGAAAGCTGTATTTCGTGTTTTCACCCTGATTGGTTCTGGGGTTGACAAGCACGGTTGCTTGCTTCTGCAGCTGTACCGCTTCCTCATGCGGTAAAAAGCCGAAGAAGCGAATACGGGGATCTTGAGCAGCATATGCACGAATTTCTTCCTCCATTTCGCCGGAGCCGCACAGCCACAATTCAATGTCAGGATCATGCAATTCCTTCATCGCTTGAAGGAGTAATTCAAGGCCATAGCGCCGGTTCAACCGTCCTGTATATAGCATTGAAAATGGTTGAGGCTTTGAAACCGGCGGTTCATCTGCAACATCCCCGCACATTCCCTCCATCACGAGGTATGGGCGATTGCCTACATGCAAAGGCACAGCCATTTGTTTCGTCAGGAGGATGAAACGATCTACTCTTACCATAAAGTGATAAACAACTTTGCAGTGGATTCTCCGCAAGAGTCTCCTGAATGCAGAAACCTGGTGCATATCATAAAACTCGGGAATATCCGTAATCACCGCTGTTACCCTGTATTCGGGCTTCAGTTTATTGACAGCCCACAAAAATGGAAGATATGCTGTGAAAATCAGGAGTTCTGATTCATATGGATACTTCTTCAGCCACGCTCGTACCTTCCTCATTCGTATGAATTGTTTTACGAGCGGGATATTCCAACAGCCGACCTCATGGCCGACTATGCTCCCACAGGACCAGTCTGTATC
>OJPF01001455.1_pt1 | contig 10661 bp, 4 predicted proteins | sample 1598441 | NCBI WGS metagenome assembly OJPF01 (sample SAMN03922474, study PRJEB24848) | human gut metagenome | isolation source: stool sample | host: Homo sapiens | place: Germany | collected 2010-11 | reverse complement strand
TCGTCGGCAGCGTCAGATGTGTATAAGAGACAGGTTGTGATAATGGCATCTCCTTTGGTCTGACGGTAGATTTCTTCTACAACAAATGGTCCCGTCAGGACACCTTCATGATATTTCAGTGGATACTTTTCCTTATAATCCTGTATCTTTTTCATCCATTCTGCATGATCCTGCTGAGGCAGAACTTCATTTAATTTCCTGAGAACTGCCTTGATATCACCGACAACACCCTGGTCAATGATAATATTCTTATTCATCTCCGCAGGATCGATATCAATCTGAAGAATTTTTGCATTCTTTGCAAATGTCGCCGTATTTCCGGTGACACGATCACTGAATCTTGCACCTACTACCACTAACAGGTCGCACTCGCTGACTCCATAATTGGATGCCTTCGTTCCGTGCATTCCCAGCATTCCTGTATATCTTGGATCGGTTCCCGGAAATGCTCCTTTTCCCATCAGTGAATCCGTAACCGGTGCATCCGTCTTCTCAACAAACTCTTTCAGTTCTTTACTTGCTCCGGAGAGAATCGCTCCGCCACCCACAAAAATAAATGGCTTTTCAGATGCCTGGATCATTTCTGCTGCCGCAGCAACCTCTTTTTCATCTATATGCGTAAATTCACGATTATAAACTCCCGGATTTTCTTTTTCATATTCTGCCTTCTTCGCAGTTACATCCTTCGGAATATCGATCAGAACCGGACCCGGTCTTCCCATCTTCGCAATACGGAATGCCTTACGGATCGTATCTGCAAGCTGGTTTACATCTTTAACGATAAAGCTGTACTTCGTGATCGGCATTGTCACTCCGGCGATATCAATCTCCTGAAAGCTGTCCTTTCCAAGAAGCGGTACTCCTACATTACAGGTGATTGCGACAACCGGAATCGAATCCATATAAGCTGTGGCAATTCCCGTCACAAGGTTAGTTGCTCCCGGACCGCTGGTTGCCAGACATACGCCTACTTTTCCTGTTGCTCTCGCATATCCGTCTGCTGCATGGGCTGCTCCCTGTTCATGGGAGGTCAGGATATGTCTGATCTCATCACGATGCTTGTATAATTCATCATATACATTCAGGATTGCTCCGCCCGGGTATCCAAATACAGTATCCACGCCCTGTTCTTTCAGGCATTCTATTACTATCTCTGCTCCATTTAACTGCATGGTGCTTTCCTCCTGGTACTTTCTTTATTTTGCTTTCGGTACTTCCAAAATTGCACCACGGTTTCCTGAAGTAACCATAGAAGCATATCTTGCAAGATATCCCGTCTTTACTTTTGGCTCTCTCGGCTGCCATTTTGCTTTTCTTGCTGCCAGTTCTTCATCGGATACATCCAGTTCCAACTTCAGTTCCGGAATATTGATCTTGATGATATCGCCCTCTTCTACCAGTGCGATCGGACCGCCGACTGCTGCCTCCGGTGATACATGACCGATGGAAGCTCCACGGCTCGCACCGGAAAAACGTCCGTCCGTGATGAGTGCCACGGAGGAACCTAATCCCATTCCTGCAATTGCGGAGGTTGGATTTAACATTTCTCTCATGCCCGGTCCGCCTTTTGGTCCCTCGTAACGGATCACGACAACGTCACCTGCCACGATCTTTCCACCTTTGATCGCAGCAATCGCATCTTCCTCACAGTCAAATACCCTTGCAGGCCCCTTGTGAGCCAGCATCTCAGGCACAACTGCTGAACGCTTTACTACAGAGCCGTCCGGTGCAAGGTTACCCTTGAGTACAGCCAGACCACCTGTAACTGAATATGGATTGTCCATAGGTCTGATGACCTCTGGATTCTTATTAACACTGCCTGCAACAGCCTCTCCTATTGTCTTACCTGTAACTGTCATGCAGTCCTTGTTGATGAGACCCGCATCAGCAAGCTGCTTGATAACCGCATACACACCGCCGGCCTCATTGAGATCCTCCATGTATGTGTGACCTGCTGGAGCAAGGTGGCACAGATTTGGTGTCTTCGCGCTGATCTCATTTGCAAATGAGATATCGAAGTCGAAGCCGATTTCATGTGCGATGGCTGGAAGGTGGAGCATGGAGTTGGTTGAACATCCAAGTGCCATATCAACTGTAAGAGCGTTGATGATGGACTCCTTTGTGATGATATCTCTAGGCTTGATGCCCTTTCTGTACATATCCATGACCGCCATACCTGCATGCTTTGCAAGCTTAAGTCTCTCTGAATAAACGGCTGGAATAGTTCCGTTTCCTGGAAGTCCCATTCCAAGAGCCTCTGTAAGACAGTTCATTGAGTTTGCTGTGTACATACCTGAACATGATCCGCATGTAGGACATGTCTTGCACTCATACTCGTATACATCTTCCTCTGTCATAGTTCCGGCTGCATATGAGCCAACAGCCTCAAACATACTTGAAAGACTTGTCTTATTTCCCTTTACGTGTCCGGCGAGCATAGGACCGCCAGATACAAATACTGTTGGAACATTTACTCTGGCTGCAGCCATGAGAAGTCCGGGAACGTTCTTGTCACAGTTAGGGATCATAACCAGTGCGTCAAACTGATGAGCTATAGCCATAGCCTCTGTCGAGTCTGCGATCAGATCTCTTGTAACCAGTGAATACTTCATTCCGATATGTCCCATTGCTATACCGTCGTCGATAGCTATTGTATTGAATTCCGCAGCGAAGCATCCTAGCTTCTCAATCTCTGCCTTCACCAGCTGACCGATTTCATGTAGGTGTACATGCCCCGGGACAAACTGTGTGAACGAATTGACGATAGCGATAATGGGTTTACCCATCTGATTCTTCTTCATGCCGTTGGCTGCCCACAATGCACGGGCTCCCGCCATCCGACGGCCTTGTGTGCTAAACGAACTGCGTAATTGCTTTTTCATTTCAATCTATCTTTTAATTAAAGAGCCTTCCTCACACAAGTGAGAAAGGCTCTAAATTCTATCTTTTATGGTACGAACACATACAACACAAAAACCTTTCTCACGCTCTTGATGGGACCACCACGACGCGAATAATATGCAGGACTGCTAGGTTAATAGATGTATGTAACATATTCATATCTTCTTTTCTTTATTTTCGTGCTGCAAAGGTAAGGGCTTTTTTATTATATCCAAACAAATCGAAGAAAAAAATCACTTAAAAGCGAATAATTGTAAGAAAAGAGAGGCATTATTTCTCTATTTTATCACTTAAAGGTTGAATTTACAACTATTATCTAACTGCGCGCCTCACTTTCTTTTTCTGACAAAAGCACTTAATAATCTGAAATTTACCCTCCCTATACCGGAGTACAAGCAAATAATTCGTATCTTTGTAGACCCGTATTTACGGGAATTATTAATCAGAAACAAAAAAGATCAGATGGAAACAGTAGAAAACAAGTACATTACCGTTGCATACAAACTATATACAATGGAAGATGGTGAAAAAGAGTTGTTCGAAGAAGCAAAAGCAGAACATCCCTTTCAATTCATTTCAGGATTAGGAACAACACTCGAAGATTTCGAAAATCAGATAACTGCTCTTTCTAAAGGTGATAAATTTGATTTTACCATTCCGGCAGATAAGGCTTACGGACAATATGACGAACAACACGTTATCGACCTTCCGAAACATATCTTCGAAATTGACGGTAAATTCGATAGCGAACACATCAAAGAAGGTAACATCGTACCTTTGATGACTGGCGACGGTCAGCGCGTAAATGCCAGCGTAGTAGAAATCAAACCGGATGTTGTAGTAGTTGACCTCAATCACCCGTTGGCTGGTGCCGACCTGATTTTCGAAGGTGAAATACTGGAAAGCCGTCCTGCTACTAACGAAGAAATCCAGGAATTGGTGAAAATGATGAGTGGCGAAGGTGGTTGCGGTTGCGGATGCGACAGCTGCGGTGATGGCTGTGGCGACGACTGCGGTTGCGAAGGCGGACACTGTCATTAATTGAAGTATTAAGTATAAAGTATTAAGTATTAACCTGGCGGATATATTGGGATAGCGGCTACGGATAATACTTAATACTTATTACTTAATACTTTAAATTACAACGTTTACAATCTTCTTCGGAACGACAATGATTTTCTTTGGAGTCTTGCCGTCAATCCACTTCTGCGAACGTTCGTCGGCCAATACCGCCGCCTGAATAGCGTCCGAAGCTTCATCTGCTGCAAATTCCATATTGAAACGTGCCTTTCCGTTGAAAGAGATGGTATAGTTGACAGTATCTTCTTTCAGATATTCTTCATTGTATGCAGGCCATTGGGCGTCGCATACGGAAGTCTCGTGTCCCAATACGTCCCACAACTCTTCGCAGACATGCGGAGCGAAAGGAGCGAGCGTGATAACGAGCTGTTCCAGAATCTCTTTCTTGCTGCATTTCAGGTTGAAGAGTTCGTTTACGCAAATCATGAATGCGCTGATAGATGTATTATAAGAGAACTGTTCAATATCACCTGTCACCTTCTTAATCAATTTATGAAGGCTCTTCAATTCTTCTTTCGTTGCAGGTTCGTCTGTCACCAGATATTCGTCCGTGCGGCTGTAGAACAGCGACCAGAATTTGCGGATAAAACGGTGTACACCGTCGATTCCGTTGGTATCCCACGGTTTAGACTGTTCTACCGGGCCGAGGAACATTTCGTACATACGAAGTGTATCTGCACCGTATTTCTCAACAATCATGTCCGGATTGACTACATTGAACATTGATTTACTCATCTTTTCAACTGCCCATCCGCAAACGTATTTTCCGTCTTCGAGGATAAACTCGGCTGTTTTATATTCAGGACGCCATGCTTTGAATGCTTCCAAATCCAAAACATCATTGGATACGATATTTACGTCTACATGGATAGGAGTAACTTCGTATTGATCTTTCAGGTTCAGTGAAACGAAAGTATTGGTATCTTTGATACGGTATACAAAGTTGCTGCGACCTTGAATCATTCCTTGATTTACTAACTTTTGGAATGGCTCTTCCATTACAGACACACCCATGTCGTACAAGAATTTATTCCAGAAACGAGAATAAATCAAGTGCCCTGTTGCATGTTCGGTACCACCTACATATAGGTCTACATTTTTCCAGTACTGGTCAATTTTCGGATCAACCAATGCCTTATTATTATGCGGGTCCATGTAGCGGAGATAGTAAGCCGAAGAACCGGCGAATCCCGGCATGGTGTTTAGCTCCAGCGGGAAGACAGTTACATGGTCAATCTTCTCATTTTCTACTACACATTTGTTTACTGTATCCCAAGCCCATTTCGTTGCGTGTCCCAATGGAGGCTCACCTGTTTCGGTAGGCAGGAATTTAGCGACTTCCGGAAGTTCCAGCGGCAGGCTGGCTTCGTCAATCATATAGGGCATTCCGTCTTTGTAGTAAACAGGGAACGGCTCACCCCAGTAACGTTGGCGAGAGAAAATAGCGTCACGCAGACGGTAGTTCACTTTCACACGACCCAGATTGTGCTCTTTTACATATTTCTTGGTTGTTTCTATCGCTTCTTTGATAGTCAGTCCGTTCAGAGAAAGATCACAGTAAGGAGTGACATCCGGACGCGGAGAGTTACACACGATACCTTCTTTTGCATCGAAACTTTCTTCGCTTACATCACAACCTTCTACCAACGGACGGATTTCCAATCCGAAATGTTTGGCAAATGCATAGTCGCGGCTATCATGAGCAGGTACGGCCATAATAGCTCCTGTTCCGTATCCGGCCAGTACATAATCGCTGATCCATACGGGCACTGCTTCACCTGTGAACGGATTGATAGCATACGAACCACTGAATACACCGGTAACACTACGGTCGGCGATGCGTTCACGTTCCGTACGTTTTTTGGTACGGTCGAGGTAAGCGTCTACTTCTGCTTTTTGTTCAGGAGTCGTTAATTGTGCCACCAATTCACTTTCCGGAGCTAATACCATAAAGGTAACACCGAACATGGTATCTGCACGAGTGGTGAAAATTGTGAATTCGAGATCACTGTCTTTTACTTTGAATTGCACTTCAGCACCTTCCGAACGTCCGATCCAGTTTCTTTGGGTTTCTTTCAGAGAATCTGTCCATTCGATCGTGTCCAATCCATCAAGTAAGCGTTGTGCATACGCAGATACACGCAAACACCATTGGCGCATTTTCTTCTGGATAACAGGAAAACCGCCACGTTCGCTGACTCCGTCTACTACCTCGTCGTTAGCCAGTACAGTTCCTAACTCGGCACACCAGTTTACCATCGTTTCGCCCAGATAAGCGATGCGGTAGTTCATCAGGATTTCTTGCTTTTCTTTTTCGCTTTTGGCGTTCCACTCTTCGGCAGTGAAACTGATTTCTTCGCTGCAAGCGGCGTTCAGTCCTTTGTTTCCGTAGATGGCGAAGGCTTTTTCCAGTTCTTCGATAGGACGGGCTTGCTGTTCATCGTTACAATAATAGCTGTTGAACATTTTTTGGAAGGCCCATTGCGTCCAGTGATAATATTCCGGGTCGCAAGTACGGATTTCACGGTTCCAGTCGAAAGAGAAACCTATTTTGTCCAACTGCTCGCGATAGCGGTTGATATTGTTGACGGTAGTGATGGCAGGATGCTGTCCGGTTTGGATGGCATACTGTTCTGCCGGCAGACCGTAAGCGTCATATCCCATCGGGTTGAGTACATTGAAGCCCTGCAGTCGTTTGTAACGGGCGTAAATATCCGAAGCAATGTATCCCAGCGGATGACCTACGTGTAGGCCGGCTCCTGATGGATAAGGAAACATGTTTAGTACATAAAATTTTTGCTTCGAATCATCTTCCGTAACTTGGTAGGTTTTCTCTTCTACCCACCTTTTCTGCCACTTCTTTTCAATTTCTCTGAAATTGTACTCCATAGTGATAAAGTTTTTATTTATAGTGATTTATACTGTTATTTCTAATTTGAGGCACAAATTTACGTGTTTATTTTCAGATAACCACGCTTTACCTATTGACTTTCTCGTTTTTATTTCGTATATTTGGGGAAATTAAAAACAGAAAAGTAATCATGAAATATATAAGTATTATTACATAGGTTCAATAGGTGAATGTGCAAAATTGCATATGAGGATAACGAATGGGCAAGAAACTGTGAAGGTTCTTGCCCATTTTTGTTGCAATAATTCTATTTTAGGTATTGAAAGTGTCAAAAAAGAGTTTATAATAAACTTGGATACCGTTTATAATAAACCCCTTCGTTATTTATTAAAAACTTGAATAGAGTTTATTCGATTTCGAGGTTTTTGTGTAAAGAAGAAAGAATGATTGCAATGAATAACTGGCATCTTCTTTTCTTATTTGGTAAATAATAGGTACAATAGGCTGAATGATTGTATTGATTATATTATTTTACAATATATCATTGTTTTGCTTGATAATCGATCATTCAATGTACAAAGTTCCTGTCGTCTGTTCAATCAGATCGGACTTATGAGTCAGTTCTCCGGATTGAATAGAAACCATCATTGAGTCAAAAAAAATGCAGAAATCGTCTGTCATATCATATAATTCTGTAATTTTGTTGTGCAAGCCCTGTAAAACTAAAACAGCATTTCCAAGTTAATCTTTTAATACTAAAAAATACATATAAGTATGAAAATGAATCTTCATTGTTTTGCGAATCTTATCCCGATAATGATTCTCGCGCTTTTCTCGAATAGCGGACTGATAAATGCAACCGAAGTCGGAAAACGTACTGACGCATTGGAAGCATCAGCCTGGAACGACTCTCAATGGATTTCCGCAGTAGACGCCCCTGTAGTGAAAGGACATAACAACGGTCGCGCAGCCGATGGCGCGAGTTGGTTCGTGTCCACCGTGAAAAACGAACAGAAAATTGTCTCTGCCAAGTGGATGACCGCTGGACTGGGAGTTTACGAGTTGTATGTGAATGGGAAACCCGTAGGCGGGGAATTTCTGAAACCGGGCTTCACACACTATGCCAAGACCAAACGTTCTTTCACCTATGATATTACAGACATCATCCGTACCAAGCCAAACGCCGAGAACATGCTTTCCGTACAGGTGACGCCGGGATGGTGGGGTGACAAAATCATAACTCCCGGAGGATATGACGGCATGATAGGCAAGAAATGTGCCTTCCGTGGTGTACTGGAACTAACTTTTTCTGACGGAACCAAGAAGCGCTACGGTACCGATCTCGAAAACTGGAAAGCCGGAATTGCCGGTCCGGTGAAACATGCCGGTATCTTTGACGGAGAAGAGTACGATGCACGCGAACCGATGGGCTTCGAATGTGTGGACAAACTCTCCATACCCGAAGAGAACACCGAATTTTCTGGCGACATTCTGCCTTCGGACGGAGCGGAAGTCTATCTGCGTACAGATCTTGCTCTTGCTCCTATCAGAGCATATATTTGGAAGAATATAGAAGGAGCGAAAGAGAACGAGTTCGGTAAGGTGATTATCGCCCGTGAGTTCGCATCGGGCAAGGAGATGACCGTAAGTCCGGGAGAGACGTTAGTGGTGGACTTCGGGCAAAACTGTGCCGGTGTACCCTCTTTCGTATTCAAAGCTGCCGAGGGAACAGTGTTGACCTGCCTTCCCGCAGAGTTGCTCAATGACGGCAACGGTGCTAAGATTCGTGGCATGGACGGTCCGGAAGGAAGTTGCCACCGTGAAAACCTGCGCATTCCCCACACTGGTATCCGCCTGGATTACACCTTTGCTGCCGGAGATAATTATGTGACCTACTACCCTCATTGCACCTTCTTCGGCTACCGCTACGTCTCCATAACTGCCACCGGAAATGTCTCTATCAAGTCGTTGAAGTCCATCCCCGTTACTTCTATCACAAAGGAACTGGAAACCGGCACTATCACCACAGGCAACGACCTTGTGAACAAGCTCATCTCCAACACTTATTGGGGACAGCTATCCAACTACCTCTCCATACCTACCGACTGTCCGCAGCGCGACGAGCGTCTGGGCTGGACAGCAGACACACAAGTGTTTGCAGAAACCGGTACGTTCTTTGCTAACACCATGAAGTTTTTCCATAAGTGGATGCGTGACATGCGCGACACCCAAAACAGGTTGGGTGGATTCCCCGGAGTGGCTCCCTTGGCACAATACGGTGATGAGAAAATGCGTTTGGGTTGGGCCGATGCCGGAATCATCGTGCCCTGGACGGTATGGAAGCAATTCGGTGACACGCAAATTATTGAGGAGAACTGGAACGCCATGAACCTGTTTATGAACCACATCAACGACACCAAGTATAACCATGAGACCCTCTGTGGCGAGAACGGCAACTACCAATGGGCTGACTGGTTGAGCTACGAACCGCTGGAAAGTTGTAGCGGACTGGCTTTCTCTCCCCAAGGTCCGCTTCCTGATGCCGTCAGCTATTGGAACTATTTGAGCGCTTCCTACTGGGTGATAGATGCTTTCATGATGCGAGATATGGCTGCCGCCACCGGTCGCGATGCTACCAAGTACCAGCAAATGGCTGATTCAGCAAAGGCATACATCAAAGAGAACTTCCTCAACGAAGACGGCACCTTCAAAACCGCCATCCTTAATACCATGCAAACTCCTGCCTTGTTCGCCCTAAAGAACCAGCTTGTGGAAGGCGAAGCCAAAGCGAAGATGATAGACCGCCTGCGCGAAAACTTCGCACAGCACGACCTTTGTTTGCAGACCGGATTCCTGGGCACATCCATCCTCATGGCCACCCTCACGGAGAATGGCATGGAAGACATTGCCTATGAACTCCTCTTCCAACGTAAGAACCCAAGCTGGCTATACTCTGTGGACAATGGAGCCACCACCATTTGGGAACGGTGGAACAGCTATATGATAGACAAAGGAATGGGACCACGCGGCATGAACAGCTTCAATCATTATGCCTACGGATGCGTATGTGAATGGATTTGGGAAACCGTTGCCGGCATTGCAGCCGATCCTGCTACTCCCGGCTTCAAGCACATCATTATGAAGCCCATTCCAGACAAGCGATTGGGACACGTAACTGCCGAATACCGTTCTGCCGCCGGACTCATTAAGAGCGCATGGAAATACGAGGGTGACACTTGGATTTGGGAATTCACCATTCCTAAGGGTGTTACCGCTACCGTAACCCTTCCCGGAGAGATGAAGTCAAAAGATTATGGAAGTGGAACTTACAAGGTGACCAAATAAAGTATATAGTTGCGATAGTTTTTCATGTAGGGATTTGATAGTAAGGCTGTATTCCTCTTCGGGATACAGCCTTCTCTTTTGTTTTGGCAAAATATCTGTCTATGCATTTTTCATCTTTTTTCTCTATGTGGAAGTTTTTTGCACATATATTCTCAATTCCTCGTATCTTTGCATTCTATTAAAACATCACTATGGAATTGAAGCATGGATATTACCATCTGATTGCGATACTTGTAGTTGCTATTTGGGGACTGACCTTTATATCAACCAAAGTACTGATTAATCACGGACTGACCCCACAGGAGATATTCCTTTATCGTTTTCTCATTGCTTATCTGGGTATTTGGGTGATTTCTCCCAAACGTCTGTTTGCGGGTAATTGGAAAGACGAACTTTGGTTGATGGCAGGAGGTCTTTTTGGTGGCTCACTCTATTTCTTTACCGAGAATACAGCTTTAGGAATCACGCAAGCATCCAATGTAGC
>OJPF01001431.1_pt1 | contig 10789 bp, 10 predicted proteins | sample 1598441 | NCBI WGS metagenome assembly OJPF01 (sample SAMN03922474, study PRJEB24848) | human gut metagenome | isolation source: stool sample | host: Homo sapiens | place: Germany | collected 2010-11 | reverse complement strand
TGACGGAGAAGACGATCGATACTGGTGCAGGGAACAAAAGCGACGAGAAAGCCGACCAGTCGGAAAATGGCAAGCATGCGGCCGGCGGAAAGGTGACGAAGCGCGCAGCCGCCGAGAGGCGGGTGACGGAGAAGACGATCGATACTGGTGCAGGGAACAAAAGCGACGAGAAAGCCGACCAGTCGGAAAATGGCAAGCATGCGGCCGGCGGAAAGGTGGCGAAGCGCGCAGCCGCCGAGAGGCGGGTGACGGAGAAGGCGGGAAAGATAAGGTGATGAAGAAAGCTGGAAAGGATAAGGTCGGCGGAGAAGACGAGGAAGGATGGGACAGCGGAGAAGGTGAGGAAAAAAGTTGCCGACCGTGCGGGATACGGCGGGGCGTATATAAAAAACCCCGGATTTTCGTCCGGGGTTTTTTACTTTTTTGTTTAGAAAAACTATTCTTTGTTAAAAGCGTTTTCCTGTTTTTTCGCTTCGTCATCCGTGCGGGCAACGTTGACCAGGATGGTCTGGCTGACTTCCGGGTGAAGGCTGAGCTTAACCTGATAAACGCCGAGGTCTTTGATCGGACGTTCGAGGTTGATATAACGGCGTTCAACGTTAACGCCGGCTTCTTTCATGGCCGAAGCGATGTCGCGGATGGTAACCGAACCGTAAAGCTGGCCGGTTTCGGCAGCCTGACGGATCAGCACGACTTTAAAGCCCTGCAGTTCTTCAGACTGCTTGGAAGCGCTCTCGAACAGAGCTTTGTTGTGAGCTTCCAGTTCCGCTTTCTGTTTTTCATAAAAAGCCAGATTTTCGGCAGTTGCGCGAAGGGCTTTTTTGGTCGGCAGCAGATAGTTGCGGGCGTAACCGTTCTTGACGTTTACCTTGTCACCCATTCTGCCCAGTTTGTTTACATGTTCCAAAAGAATAACTTCCATCTCATTTCTCCTTAGTTGGCGACAAACGGAAGCAGAGCAATGTAGCGGGCGCGTTTGATGGCGCGGGCCAATTCTCTTTGTTTCTTGGCGGAAACCGAAGTGATGCGGCTCGGGATGATCTTGCCTTTTTCCGAAATGTAGCGGGAAAGCAGCTTAACGTCCTTGTAATCGATTTTCATGCCGTCTTCGCCGGAAAACGGGCAGGATTTCTTTTTCTTAAAGAATACTTGTTTGTTCATGATCAATTACTCCGCTTCTTCAGTTTCTTTTTCTTCGGCGTTGACGCTTTCCGAGAATTCGTCGACGCGGATGGTCATATAACGAATGATGTCTTCGTTAAAGCGCATGATTCTTTCGTACTCGGCAATGGCGTTGGCCGGAGCGGAAATGTTCATGATAACGTAATGACCTTTGCGGTTTTTCTTGATGCGGTAAGCCAGGGTCTTCAATCCCCAGTTATCGACTCTTACGACCTCGCCGCCTTCTTTCTTAATAACTTCGGACAGGTTTGAAACGATGTTATTAACCTGAGAAGCGCCGAGATCCTGACGTGCGATCAGCACGCTTTCGTATTTTTGCATTAACTGTATCTCCTTGTGGATTCTCAACAATGTTTTCTCCGTTTGAGCGGAGAAAACGGTTTTTTGTATAGCCAAGGCCGGAGGCTTTGGCAAGGGACGCCGCTTACTATAGCTTAAAAGTTTATTTTGGCAAGCTTTTTTTGCCGGCTGCGGTTAAAAAAACGTTTTCCGGCCGGCTGCCGGCGGACAGAGCCGGGCGACGAAAAAGCCCGGAAAGCGGCAACAAAATTTATTGCAAATAAATATAAATGCCTTATTATGGGGAAAAATGTCTTAAAACAAGGATGAAAAGATGAAGGCAAAACTGATCGCATTGGGGGCGGCGTCGCTGTTGGCGCTTTGTGCCTGTTCGTCAACTTCCGCAGACGACGAGTCTGCCAAAGTCATTTTGCTCGGCAACGAGCCGCAGAACGTGCAGCCGGTGATATTGCTGCAGCATCAGACGACCGGCAAGCTGGCCTGCTGCCACGATACCGGGGAAGTGACCGCGGAAGATTGCGCCCGCGTGCTGGAAGCTCATTGTTTCGTGCGTGTTCAGGATCTGCCTTATCGTCCGGCCAAATACGATTTTCTCACGACCGACACTTATCCCACCCGCCGCTGGAGAGAGAACGAAAAAGCGCCGAGGTGGTAGCGCATGCTGTCACGGGTGAACACCGTCGCTTTTAACGGGCTGGAAATCTTGAACGTAGAACTTCAGGTGCAGATTTCGGCAGGCATGCCCGCGTTTGCCATTGTCGGCCTGCCCGACAAGGCGGTGGCCGAAAGCCGCGAACGGATCCGCGCCGCTTTTACCGCTCTCGGACTGAAACTGCCGGCCAAAAGAATCACCGTCAACCTGTCTCCGGCCGACCTGCTGAAGGAAGGATCGCATTTCGACCTGCCGCTGGCGCTCGGCCTTTTGGTCGGGATGGAAGTGATTCCGCAGGAAAAAGTTTCTCCCTATATTGCCCTCGGCGAGCTCGGCCTGGACGGAAAGCTGGTAAACGTCAACGGGGTGCTGCCGGCGGCAATGGCCGCCAAAAGGCAGGGGTGCGGCGTCATTTGTCCGGAAGCGCAGGGCAGTGAGGCGGTGTGGGCGAAGGTAAATGACATTTTGGCAGCGCATTCGCTGCTGCAGCTGATCAATTTTTTCCGCGGCAACGGCGAGATTCCCTTTCCGCAGGCCAGACGCCGGGAAAGCGCCGCGCGTCCGGCAGACATGAAGGACGTCAAAGGGCAGGAAACCGCCAAGCGGGCAATCGAAATTGCCGCTGCCGGCGCGCATAACCTGATCATGTCGGGGCCGCCGGGCGCGGGCAAGTCGATGCTGGCTGCCCGGCTGCCGTCGGTTTTGCCGCCGATGACGACCGAAGAGGCAATCGAAACCAGCATGATCCATTCGATTGCCGGTGAGCTGAAAGACGGTTCCGTCAGTTTTGAACGGCCTTTCCGCGATCCGCATCACAGCGCCTCCACCCCGGCGCTGGTCGGCGGCGGAAGAAAGGCGCGCCCGGGCGAGATTTCGCTTGCCCATAACGGAGTTTTGTTTTTGGACGAGTTGCCGGAGTTTGCCCGGCCGACGCTCGAGGCTCTGCGGCAGCCGCTGGAAAACGGCTGCATTGCTGTTTCCCGGGTGAATTCCCATACCGTTTTTCCCGCCCGTTTTCAGCTGGTGGCGGCCATGAATCCCTGCCGCTGCGGCAATTTTGGCCTTCCCGGGCAAGAATGCAGCCGGGCGCCGAAATGCGCGGAAGAATACCGCGCCCGCATTTCGGGGCCGCTGCTGGACCGGATCGACATTCAGATTGAAGTGCCGGCAGTCAGTCCGTGGGACCTGGCAGACGTCAGGCCGGGAGAAAGTTCGGACGAGATCCGCAAAAGGGTGATTGCCGCGCGCGAAATTCAGAAAAAACGTTTCGCCGCTTTCGGCTGTCCTTCGCTTCTGACCAATTCGCAGCTGAAGGGCGAACTGCTGGAGCAGGCGGCGGCGCTTGACAACGAGGCCAAAGCGCTGCTGTTGTCCTATGCCGACCGCACCGCGATGTCCGCCCGCGCCTATCACCGTACTTTGCGGCTGGCTAGGACAATTGCGGACTTGCAAAATGAAAATAAATTGCTTAGAATACATATCGCCGAGGCTCTGTCTTTGCGATGGAAAACGCCTGACTATAAATCTAGGAGATAAAAAATAATGCAGAATTTAACAACTCTCAAAACAGTTTTATTTGCCGCCTTGCTAACGGTGCCGGCGCTGTCTGCTTCCGCTCAGTGTCCGGGCGGCGGTGCCTGTCCGCAGGCGGTGGAAGACTGTGCCTGTCCGGCGCAGATGGGAAGCGGCGAAGACTGTGCCTGCCCGCAGGTAAAAACGATTGAAACCAGACAGCCCGGCGGATGTATTCAGGCGGCATCCAAAAACGGCGATTGCGGCGAGGCCAAACCGGTTGCCTATACGCTGGCGCCGCGTTCTGACGAATTTAAAATGTCTGCCCGGCAGCAGTTGTTTTCCGAATCGGCAGAGGAAAAGGAAGACCGCGACGGCAGCATTTTCGGCGGCGGTCCCTGCGTGAGCTGTGACAAAAACGGCAGCATCTTCGGCGGCGGCCCCTGCAAAACCTGCGACAAAAACGGCAGCATTTTCGGCGGCGCGCCCTGTAACGGTCCGGCCTGCCGTCCGGAAAAGACCAATCCGAAATATATTCAGAACTACATTCTTTATGACGACAGCCTTTACAGCGCAATACACCGTCAGTGCGGCGATTTTGCCCCGCTGGAGCTGGAGTGGGTGGATTTCCGGCTTAAAAACGGGATGGACAACAACGGCTATTCCCGCAAACTCGGAAAATACCGCTTTCGTATTTTCGGTTGCCGCCGCGATACCAAAAACGCGATTTTGAACGAAGGCAGAATCCTTGAAAAGGACATGAGTTTTATCGAAATTTTCGATGACATGGTTTCCGACTGCTACAAAGTGGTCAAAACCCCGAACGACTTGTGCCTGAGGGCCGACAGCCCGCTGCCGGAATATGTGCTGACGGCGGAAATTACCGACTATTATATGAATTTGTGTGACGAATATAACTGGGACGAGGCCAAAAAAGAAGACAAGAGAATCGGTTCGTCGGAGATGACGGTCGTCTGGCGTCTGATGGATCTGACCAAAACCAACGTGTTATGGAAAGGCAAGAGCGTTGGCTACGGCGAAGTCGAAGACGGCGAATATAACGGCGAAATCGTGCTGATCGAACGTGCGTTTGCCGATGCGGTCGACAATCTCCGCAATCTCCCGGGGTTTGAAGACCAGTTGTCCAAACGCCTGTCGCCGGAAGAACTGCAAAGACAGCGCAATGCCCTGATCGACATGCAGCGGCAGATGGATCCGGTTAAGTGTCAGTTCAGCGAAGAAATCAAAGTGATGGAAGATTCCGGCAGCGTTTCGAGCGGTTACGGCATGAACGAAGGCTGGATCAATGTTCCCGAAGCCAAAATGGTTGACGGACAGGTTGTTGAAAATTCGGGTTCCGCTTCTTCGGGCTTCGGCGCGGCGGAAAGCGGCAATGTGACCGAACTGCAAATGGTCGACGGACAGATTGTCGAAAATTCGGGTTCCGTTTCTTCTGGATCGGGTGCGGCGGAAGGCAGCAACGTGACCGAACTGCAGCTGATCGACGGTCAGATTGTTGAAACTTCGGGCGCTTCCGCTTCCGGTTACGGCATGGCGGAAGGCGGCAACGTGACGGAAATTATCACGACCGGCGGCGTGGTTACGGAAGATTCCGGAGTTGTGTCGGACGGTGCGGCAATGTATGAAGTGGAAGCGGTGGAACCCCTGCCGAGCGACATGTCGGCGATGATCGAAAGTGACAGCCTGTGTATCAGGGAACAGCCGGATTATGACAACATGGGACCGGAAAATGTCTATAAGGTCAGAACCGCGGTAGTTTCCGTCGCCAATGCCAAAGGCAAAAAAGGTGCCGGCCTGCTGATTTCGGAACAGTTTGTCATGACTTCCGCCGATCTGGTTGATCGCAGCAACAACAGCTATGCGTTGGAAACGATCAACGGCAAAAAGCTGAAAGCCCGCGCTTTCCGCATCAATCCGAAGAAGAACACCGCGTTGCTGGTGCTGGACAAGCCGACGCAGTATACGCCGTTGTCGCTCAATCTGGAACTGCCGGCGGTAAACAAGGACAACTTCATGACCCTGGGGCTGCTTAACTTTACCGAGGGTGAAGGCGAAGGTTATCTGGAAACCGGCGGCAAGGTCAGCGGCTACCGTTATGACGAAGACGGTACTTCGCAGATTGTGATCGATACCTTTGTCCAAAGCGCTACCATCGGCGGCGTGCTGATTGACGAAAAAGGGCGGATTACCGGTATGGCTCACACTTCGCGCCCGATTAAAGACGGTCCGGATCTGTTCCTGCCGATCGAAACGGCGATGAAGAGTCTGGGTGTAGGCATCTGCGGCAAGGAATTTCCGCAGCCGAAGCCCAAGCCGCAAAAATCGTGGCGTCAGAAATCGGTTGCGCCGCTGATTGAAAATACGGTTCAAAAAGCGCCGGAAGCCATGGATGTCAAAGAGCGCAAATAACCGAACGAAAAAAGGGGGGGAAAAGCCAGATGCTTTTCCCCCTTTTTTGTTTTGTGGTTTGAATGTCTGCGTAAACGGGCAGGTGCGGATATGCAGGTTCTGCCGTAAGGACGGGCAAGGTTTTCGGCGTTTGAATGAGTTAATAGTGTTTGCATTAACTGGCGAAAGTTTATGTTTTGGGCGTAACTTTGTCCGTATGTCGGCGCTTTGTTCCGGTCACCGGATTTGTACGGTTTTCGGGCAGAACAAGTTTCGTTTGAAAGATGAAGTTCGTCTGCCCGGCAAGTGAAAGTTTATCTCATTATTTGTTTGTGTTCATCGGTTTTCATTGTTTCTCGCCGGTTGTTTCCGCCGCCGTTTTTCGCGGTGCCGTTCCAGACGTTTTCGGTTTTCCCGACCAGTTCAATTTTAACGTCCCGGCCTTAAAACTCCAGCAGATGACGATAGTATTCCCATTTACGCACGCTGCCTATCTCCATGTTGTCGATCACGTACCAGGGGATCCCGGTCTTGGTTGCCACCGTTTTTAATTGCAGAAAACGGTCCCAGCGGTATTTGTGCAGTTCTTGTCCGATTATTCTTTTGATTTTATCGTTAAACATAGTTTGAAACTCCCTTGATTTTGTTTATGGTAAAAAAAACAAAACCGCCCGGGGAAAACCCTTAGGCGGAAGGAGCTAATAAACTGTCAACGTATGCAATCGCCGTTATTCAGCATATTACCAGCACTCCTTCCGAAAGAAGGATTTTTACATTGAAGATGTTTGTTAGACACCACACCCGGCCTCCCGGATGCAGGGTTGATATTAAAGAAGTTACCGCTTGTTGGCAAGCTGAAATTTAATCAGGTTTTGGAAAGAAAAGAAGGGGTCGGAAAAAAACGGCGATGGGAAGAAGGCGGTGTAAAAAGGAGAAGAAAACGCAGGTAACGGAATACGCGGAACGGAGAAGGCCGGCCGGGTATGGCGGAAACGGGAGGCGGAAAAGCGCAAGAGGAAATCGGACGCAAGAAATACCGTGGACGGTAAAATGTTAACGGCAATAAATATTTCCCGGGTAAACCGGGGTGAAACCGATGCAAAGCTGTCGGTTTGTCCATAATCAAAGGCACGGAGCGTCGTCGTCACGGTACTAAAGCGTTCATCTTCGGGCAAATCCGGAGTTTCCCGTCAGAAATGTCATAAAAAAAGAAACGTTATAAAAAAGTTCCGCTCTGAGGGCGGAACTTTTGAACGGGCATGTTTTAATGCTTTTTCTTCCGGCGGGACTGTTCGCAGCGCATCAGAATGTAACAGGCGATCAGTCCGGCAATGATGGCGGTTTTTTTCCAACTGCGGCTTTCGAGGTAAACGGCGGCAATGGCCGTAGATACAATGATGGCGATCATACCGATGCGGGCGATCAAAATTTTCTTTTGATAGCGCCGCCAATTGCAGTTTTGTATTCGTTGGCGAATCCACAGCGGATGCAAAAGCAAAAACGCCAGGCAATAAAGAGCCGCGATCAGTGCGCCGATAACGAGACATTGTTCGGGCGGGCCGAGATTATAAAAAGCGGTCAGCATAATTATAGGATTTTGAGGTTAATAATTTATTGTTTCTGTTTGAATATAGCAGCGAAAGGTGAAGATTGCAAAAAAAATATCAAATTTTCTAAAAAAAATGCTTGCAAAATTTTTTGCTTATGGTATTAAATATGTCGTTCTAACGATGCGGGCGTAGCTCAGGGGTAGAGCGCAACCTTGCCAAGGTTGATGTCGAGGGTTCGAATCCCTTCACCCGCTCCAATTACAACAACACCCTCCCATAGCGGAGGGTGTTGTTGCATTTGCGACTGTATTGAAGTGAGTGTTTTGCGTAGGGCAGATGGTGCGATTATTTTGGGTAATTGGCTTGTGTAGCGGATTTCAGGGGCGGGAAATAATCAAACCATGTGAACCGTAATTACTCTTTTTACTCTTTTTCTACTCGGTGCAGATGGTGTGATTATTTCGGGCAAAAGGATTTTAATCCTCTTTGTGCCTGTGTTTTAGGGTGATTAAGGCTTGGTTCAAATGGTATGATTATTGCGGGCAAGTGAGTCTTTTGAGGTTTTTGAAAATTCTGCTGTTCTGTTAAATTTTTTAATTGATACGAAACCGACACAATGCTCGGAAGTAGTGTTCCAATTCTTCATCTTCAGAGTTAATGTGTGTGTACCATGAATGAATATGTAACTATTAAAGAAATCGCACAGGCTAAGGGGTTAAAGAGCACTCGTTCAATCCGAATGGAAATCAACAAACCTGAAAGCAAATATATTTCAAGAGAAGTCAAAGTTAACGGCGGTATCTCATACGAAATATTGTTTTCAAGTTTAGAACCTGAATTACAACAAAAACTTCGGGAATGCGAAACAAAATCAACGGCAATTGTTCCGTTGAATTACAAACCGCCTATTATTACAGATAAAGCAAGACAGACGGCAAATCACAGAATGAATATTGTTAAAGCCGCACTTGAACACAGAAATAAATATCCGAGTATAAAAGAGGCTGATGCTGAATTTTTAGACCTGTATAATTCTGGATTGTATTTACCAAAAGCATACGAATTTCTGGGCCGTATTTCAATCGGAACATTAAGAAGATACATACAAGCCTACAAGAAAACAGGCAACGCAGAATCCCTAATACCTCAATACAAAATAACAAAACAGGGTGAATATAACAGTATTTTAGATGACAATATGAAAAAAGTTCTGCTTGCTCTTTTACTTCATCAGAATAAATTCGGGTACAATACGGCAATCAGGCTTGCAAAACAAGTGTTGATTAAAAAAGGATATGATGAAGATGCTCTGCCTAGTAATATAACTTTCAAACGGTTTGCGGAGCATTTCAGAAGAAACCATTATGCGGAGTGGGTGCTAAGACGTGAGGGTATGAAAGCCTACCACGATAAGGTTGAACCATATATTGAAAGAGATATAAGTAAAATAGAAGTTGGAGATGTGTTAATCGCAGACGGACACGTTCTCAATTTTCAAGTAATAAATCCGTTTACAGGAAAACCGACCAGAGCAACTTTGGTCGGTTTTTTAGACTGGAAGTCAACAGCTCTTGTCGGCTATGAAATTATGATGACTGAAAATACTCAGTGCATAGCCTCTGCCCTTAGAAATGCAATTATTAATTTAGGTATTATCCCGAAAGTAGTTTATCAAGATAACGGCAAAGCATTTAAATCTAAATTCTTCCAAAACGCAGATTTTGATGAGGGGATACTTAACGGAGTGTATGCCAATTTAGATATTCACTCCGTTTTTGCCAAACCATACAATGCACGTGCAAAAGTTATAGAAAGATTTTTCTTAGATTTTCAGGAAGAATTTGAGAAACTTATGCCAAGTTATATCGGTACTTCAATTGAAAACCGTCCTGCGTGGATGAATAGAAATGAAAAATTGCACTTGCAACTTCATAATCAACAAACAAAAGGAAATATTCCGACAGTACAAGATGCTATTAAATATATTAATGCCTGGCTGGAATACAGAAATCAAAAAGCCTGTCCTAATGACCGTTCAAGGAGCATTCAAGAGGTATTAAACTCTGTTCGGAAACAAGATATTAATAAATCTGCACTTGATTATTTAATGATGAAAACAGAATCAAGGACAATAAACAAGCATGGAATAACGTTCCTCGGAATGCATTACAGGAGTGATGTTATTCTTGGACTTCGGGATACCCTGTGCTTTTTCTTTAAAAGTTGCGACTTCATCGGATAAGGCAGAAATTTTTTCTTTTAAAGATTTGATTGTTTCAAGTTTTTTGTTTGATTCCTTGAATGTTGCAAGCTGCTTTTCAAGGTCTGCAACCTGATTTTTCAAATCTTCAATTTCTTGTTCCGAAAATTGTTCCGGCTCATCTTCAGCATTGAATTCAAAAGTATCAGCTTCTGATTCCATAAATTTGATAGGTTCTAAACCTTTAACCTGCGGAATTGCTGCTCCGAGGAATGAAACGGCTTTAAGGTATGCACCTTTGCCTTCAAGATTTCTGTACAATTCAACAGAAACTTTTTTGAACTTGCCGTCATTAACGTCCTTTTCAAACTCTTCCGGCACTTCTTTAAAACTCACTTTGAGTTTATCGCCATCGGCTTTTACGGTATCAACCCAGCCGTAAGCGGGTCCTGATTGCTGATGATCGATTGTAATCGGGGCTTCACAAAATTGCGGATCATAGTTTTTTGCAATCTGTGCGATTTCTTTTTTAGTAAACTTCCCTTGGGGGTAAGTTCCGGCTTTAAAAACTTCGTAAAATTTCATTTTTTCTAACCTTCTTTGTATATCTTTGTAGGATTTCCCCATTTTTTAGTTGGGGCTTATATCTCCAAATTAAACTTTTTGCACCTCAAAAGGTGTCCTTTTAAAAATCTGTATATTCGGAGTATAAACGTTGTCGTTATGCGGTTTCAAAGGTGTTTTGACAGCGATTTTTACATGCAGAAGTTCAATAAAAAGTTCAATGCAAATATTGCCTTGAAATCGTTGGGGGATAAAGTTTAGACTGCAATATATATGAATTAAAAAAGGACACCAGTCCTTTTCTTTCGTTTCATCCTGTTAAAAATAAGGAGTATTATGGATTTTATTACTCAAATTTCCCCGTTAATAGAAAACATTGGTTTTCCTGCACTGGTGTTTGCCATCTGGTATATTTACCAC
>OJPF01001428.1_pt1 | contig 10798 bp, 7 predicted proteins | sample 1598441 | NCBI WGS metagenome assembly OJPF01 (sample SAMN03922474, study PRJEB24848) | human gut metagenome | isolation source: stool sample | host: Homo sapiens | place: Germany | collected 2010-11 | reverse complement strand
TCCTTTTTGTAGCCGTAGGGTGCCCGTGTTCCCAGGCGCTCCCCGCGCTGAGCCTTGGCCCGCTGTACCGCCCGGATCTTCCGGCTGGTGTCCCGCACGAACCACTCGTTGAACAGGTTTTTGAAGGGCATCAGGTCGTTGCTCTCGGCGTTTTCCGTGTCCACATTGTCGTTGATGGCGATGTAGCGGACGCCGAACTGCGGGAACCGCTCCTCGATGTACAGCCCTGTGTGCAACTGGTTTCGCCCCAGACGGCTGAGATCCTTGGTGATGATGATCCCGATTTTCCCGTCCTCCATGTCGGACATCATGCGCTGGAAATCCGGTCGGTTGAAACTGGCCCCGGAGTATCCGTCGTCCACATAGAATTGGATGTTGGGAAAGCGGTGGTCAATGGCATACTGCTCTAATATTCTCTTTTGGTTTTGGATGCTGTTGGACTCCCCGTCCAGACCGTCGTCCTGGCTCAGGCGGCAGTACAGGGCGGTGATTTTCCCTTGGTTTGACTGACTCATAAAAGCCTCCTTCTCTCCAGTCAAACCGTCCAGAGTTTGTGTGATGTTACCTCTGACGGGGCGGTTTGTCCACCCCTTTCCGCAACTGTGTGGGAATTTTTGAGATCCATGTCAATGAGCGTTTTGAGTTTGTCCTCCGGCGAGCAGGCGCCGTCCGCGGGGAACACGGAAACCACATGAATCAGCCGTCCGTGGCTCAGCTGGTCGCGCTCGGCCACAACTTTTTCCACCCGGCCGGGCATGGGAATAACTTTGGGCATTGCGTCCCTCCTCTACAAAATGTGAGGGGCCAGGAAACGGCATATCGGGTCCGGCAGCGTTGCCAAACCCGGTCCCGCCTTACGTTTATGCCCGAAAAGAAAAATCCCCTTCATCCACCTCCCGAAAAACAGGGCAAGTGAATACCCATATTAAGAAAAGGCACGAGGTGTTCCATAAAAGGAGCACCTCGCGTTTGGCCTCTTGCGGCATGAGATGGAGGCGTGTATACTAAGCGTAGCCGTTCTCGAAAAAGAGAACACAGAATAGGAGGCACGCCATAATGGAGCAGACATTCGGCAGTTATGTGCGGGAAAAGCGGATGGCCCGCGGACTGTCCCTGCGCGGTTTGGCGGCGAAACTGGAGGTATCCCCGGTCTACATGAGCAACATGGAGAATGACCGAAGGCCGGCTCCCACCAAGGAGAAGATGGACCGCCTCATTGAGATCCTGGGGCTATGCCAGGCAGACACGGAACTGCTGCTGGATCTGGCCGCCAAATCTAAGACGCAGCGAGTCTCCGCGGACCTGCCGGAGTACATCATGGAACGGGATATCGTCCGGGCCGCCCTGCGGACAGCCAAGGAAGTGGACGCCACAGACGAGGAATGGCAGGAGTTTATAGACCGCATCACCCAGCGGCAGAAACCGGGAAACTGAAATAGGAGGCAGGCACATGCGGAAGTATTATACCGAGCAGACGATGGAGAGCATCGCCCGGCGTGTGCTGGATGCCTACGATGAGCGCCTCTACCGGGGGCAGCCCCGCGCCATCCCCATCGAGGACCTCATCGAGCGCCACGGACTGACGCTGGAGTTCCAGTACCTCCGCAAAAATGGCCGGATCCTAGGGAAAACCGTTTTTGACACCGGCCTGGAGGCCGTGTACGACATGGAACTGGGCGAGTATACCCTGTTCCCGGTGAAAGCCGGCACGATCCTCATAGATGCCTCGCTGTGTGAAGAAGAAACCAGCACCGGCCGCCTGCGATTTACCGAGGCCCACGAACTGTCCCACTGGATCCTGCACAAGGGGCTGTACACAGGCACCGGGGAGAGCGCGGCGCTGCAGCCTGCCGTCAGGGAAACCAGTATGGAGATCCAGGCGAATATGCTTGGGTCCGCCCTGCTCATGCCCATGCCAATGGTCAAGCGGTGTTTCTACCAAATGCGGTCCGGTCGGGATAATCAGGCCATTGTTCAGGCCATGTCGGAGGTGTTTCAGGTATCCCGCCAGGCCATGCGGATCCGGCTCACCAACCACCATCTGCTGTAAAATTTTTTACTGTGGTGTTCTCAAAATTGAGAACACTTTAGAAGGAGGAACGCCATGCAACAAGTGAAAAGAACCCATGCGGTGCGCTGCCCTGTGTGCGGCCGCGGGCGTGTGATTGACGCCGCGGCCGACGTGGATCCGGGGCGCCTGCACCTCTACGGCCCGGAGCATGCGGACAAGGCGGAGCTGTTCTCCAAATGTCCAAAGTGCGGGCTGCAGATTGGCATCTCCTTTGAAAAGGCAGGACATTCCTAAAAGCAAATAAAATATAGAGTATCGACCTCGTCAAGTGCACCAACCGCCCGCATCAGCAGCGGGATCCACCGTGTTCGGAGCCTTACAGGCAGCAGTTCTGCTGTGCCTGAGCTTTCTGGCCGCGCCAAAGGCTGCGGCGGCACAATTGCAGAATATGAACGGCATCACGCTGCTGTCCTTCGACAGCCAGCAGATCGTCTCCATCTCGTTGGCAGCGTCAGATGTGTATAAGAGACAGGCCTTGCGCTATGCACGCACCATTCTGGATGGAAAAGTTTCCTCCGGCAGCGGCATGTGGTCAAACGGTGCGGTCTGGTCTGCGGGCGGCTACTACGGTTATTCCGGCAGCCTGTCCGAGTGCCTGCAGAAGCTTTACACCGAGCTTTCCGCCGGGAAGCCGGTGATCGTGCATCTGAAAAACACCGCGGTGAGCGGTGTAAAACGGCACACGAACCGCACCTCCAGCTATGAATACCACCTGACCAGTTCCGGCTGGAACAAGGTCAATTACCCGCACATCGCCACCAGCGCCGCCTATGGCCACTGGGTCTGTGTGGTGGGCATCCGCCCGGATGCAGACCCCGCGAACCTGAAGGAGAGCGATTTCTACGCGCTGGACCCCGCGCGGGTCAGCGTGAACGGCACACTGGCCGTAACAAAGCTTTTGGATGGCACCATCTGGACTGATAACTCTCCCTTAAAAGTCGCAGCCTGACGCTCCCTTACAAAACACAACAGCCCCCGGAACATGCAGGGTTCCGGGGGCTTCGTGTTTTGTATCGGGGGGTTACAGCTCCTGATAGGCGCTCATCATGGCGGGGATGAACTGCTTTTTGCGGCTCACCACGCCCGGCAGCGTCCAGCTGGCATCGGCGGCGGGCTGGGTGTCGAAGCCATCCGTCAGCACCTCGGCGGCGTAGCGTCCGTTGCAGATGACCACGCTCTCCTCCTTGGGCACGTCGGTCAGCAGCATATAGATATCCTCCACGTTCTGCTTGTTGCGCGCTTCCTCGAGATAGGGCTTCAGCAGCGCTTCGGCGGCGGTCAGGTTCTTGCGGGTCATGTAGCTGCCCTGCGCCACGCCAAAGCGGATATCGCCGCACATGAACACCTTGAAGTCCTGCAGGAACACCTCTTCGGCGGTCTTGCCGTCCAGCTTTTCACCGGCCTCGAACATCTCATTGGCAAACTCGTCGATGTCCACCCCGGCGATGCCGGCCAGACGGTTGGCCGCGTTCACATCCACTGCGGTGCAGGTGGGGCTGCGGAAAGCCAGCGTGTCGGACAGGATGGCGGCCAGCAGCAGGCCTGCGGTCTGGGACGGGATCTCCACGTCGTTCTCGTCGTACATCTGGGTGATGATGGTGGCCGTGCAGCCCACCGGCTGGTTGCGGAAGTACACCGGGCCGCTGGTCTCCAGACTGCCGATGCGGTGGTGATCGATGATCTCCAGAATTTCCGCCTGATCGAGGCCGGGCACGGACTGGGCCGCCTCGTTGTGATCGACGAGCACGACACGCTTTCGTTTTGGGCGGATCAAATGGTAGCGGGAGAGCGTGCCGACGACGCGGTCGTTTTCATCCAGAATGGGATAGCAGCGGTAGCGGCTTTTCAGCATACCCTCGCGGACGTCGTCGACAAAGTCGTCGAGATGGAAGCACTCGAGGTCCTTCGTGCGGCAGATGCGGCTGATGGGCAGCGACTGATACAGCAGGCGGACGGCGCGGTAGGCATCGAACGGCGTGGAGATGATGACGGTGTCCGTCGGCGCATTGCGGAGCTGCTCGTCCAGCTCGGCCTGACAGACGATGACGCAGCGGGCGTGCTGCTCGATGGCGCGACGCACCATGTCCGGCTGGTGGCCGCAGACGATGATGCTGCCGCTGCCGGAGAACAGCAGATTGTCACAGCTCTGCGGCAGGGCGATGCACACGTCGCCGCTGATGGAATCCACAAGATCGCCCGCTTCGTTCAGGATACGGCCCTCGAGCACGCTGAGCACATTGAACAGCGGAACGGCGTCGATGTGCGGATGCTCGATGGACTGCATGTCGCTGGCGGCGATGTCGCCGGAGGAGAGCATGCCGAACAGTGTGCCGTCCTCATTTGTGATGGGCAGGGCGGCGATGGACGTGTCCGTCGACAGAGCAGCCCACGCGCGGCTGATGGTCACGCCGGAGGAAAGCGCGGGCGGCGTGTCATAGTCGAGGTCGCGCACCTGCGTGCGCATGGTCTTGATCCAGACCGGGGCAGGGAAGCCGAAGCGGTCGAGCACGAGCTGCGTCTCGTCGCTGACGTGGCCGAGACGGGCGGCGCGGTACTCCCGGTCGCCGAGTGCATTGCGCAGCGCGGCGTAGGCCATGGCGGAGACGATGGAGTCGGTATCCGGATTCCGATGGCCGGTGACGTAAATGGGATCCATGGGCAGCCTCCTTCGGCAGCGCAGCTGCTGCGCCGCCGTTCATTTTTCGATTATGGTATTATCCTACCCCGATTTCGGCGTTCTGTCAATGTCGGAATGCAGCTTTTTCCAGCTTCGATGGTCTGAATATGATGAAAACATTTGCAAAATGTAGGTAAGCAGTACACATGGCAGTCTTGCATGAAATCATGCAGGTTATGCTGATATTACGGCATATGAAAGGATAATCATGCGGGAAACTGTGAAAGAATTCCTGCAAGTATGCACGACAAGCAAAAAACATAAGGAAATGTATTCAAATTTTAGCGCATTTTTATCTTGACTGCACTTTGCGGCACTGCTACAATAAAGTATGGCCTAACGTCCGGTTTATCGAAAAGGGCCTGCGGGACCTTTTCGGCAAGCCGGGCGTATTGTCATAACAAAAGAAAGGAAGGTTGATTCGATGAGAAAACAGAAGCTTCGGCAGCTATTGGCTGTCCTCCTGACGCTCTGCCTGCTGCTCGGCTGCGTTCCCGCAGTGTTTGCAGCAGACCAGACGAAGGAGCTGGAGCTGCAGCAGACGCCTGTTTCCATCTCTCCTGAAAATGAGAATGTGGAAACGGACGCAGCGGACGAGCCCGCGCCGGAGGAAACGGTGCGTGTGATCATCCGCTTCCGCAGCGATTCCCTGACCGAGCACGGCTATTCGACCCGCGGCCTCGGCAGCAACGCTGCGGCACTGGCCTACAGTGACCGCCTGCAGAAGAAGCAGCGCACGCAGATCAAGGCCATTTCGGTGGAGCTCGGCGTGACGCTTCCCGTGCGCTACCAGTTCACCATCGGCGTGAACGGCGTTGCCACGAGTGTGCCCTACGGCGAGGTGGAGGCGATCCGCGCCATGGACGGCGTTGAGAGCGTCTATGTGGAAAATCAGTACGAGCCGGATGTCGACGAGCCCAACACGTCCACTGCGGGCACGATGATTGGCTCCTATAACGCCTGGGCCGACGGCTACACCGGCGCAGGCAGCCGGGTCGCCATCATCGATACCGGCCTGGATATCGACCACCCGAGCTTTGACGAGAGCGCGTTCCTTTATGGCCTCGAGCGCTCCGCGGCCCGCTTCGGCAAGCAGGTCTCCGATTATGATCTGATGACGGAAGAGGACATCACGAAGGTCCTGCCCCGTCTGCATGCATCGGAGCGCATGAGCGGCCTGACGGCCGATGAGCTCTACCGCACGGTCAAGATCCCCTATGCGTTCAACTATATCGATGAGGATCTGGACGTCACCCATGACAACGACGCGCAGGGCGACCACGGCACGCACGTTGCCGGTATCGCCACTGCGAATACCTATGTCTGGACGAAGGACGCCGACGGCGATCTGCACGCGGCCCGCCAGAAAAACGGCGTGGTCGGCGTGGCGCCGGATGCGCAGGTCCTGCCGATGAAGGTCTTCGGCAAGGGCGGCGGCGCGTATGATTCGGACTATATGGCGGCCCTCGAGGACGCCCTGCTGCTCGACTGCGACACGGTCAACCTGTCGCTCGGCTCGTCCGTCTCCGGCCATACCTTCAGCGATAACGACGAGCTGTTTGCCAGTCTCCAGAACACGGACACCGTCGTGACCATCTCCGCCGGCAACAAGTTCAGCTATGCGCAGTACAACAATACCGGCACGAAGATGCAGCTCACGCAGGATACCGTGATCGACACGGTCGGCTCTCCCGGCTCGTTCGGCAATGCGTTCACCATTGCCTCGACCGACAACTCCGGCCTGACGGGCGTGATGCCGGTGTTCAACGGCGTCGGCACGTCCTACAATGATACCTCCGAGAACTACGGCGCCTATGCGTTCACGACGCTCGATACCTCGGCGGACAAGTCCGGCACGACGTATGACTACGTCTTCCTTGGCGACCCGACGACGGGCGAGGACATCTTCGGCGCGGACGAGAGCTTTGAGGGCCTCGACCTCACCGGCAAGATCGTCCTCATCTCCCGCGGCGGCGGTGTTTCGTTCTCCGTCAAGGCAAACAATGCCGTGAAGGCCGGTGCGGCCGCTACCGTTATCTATAATAACGAGAGCGCCAACAACCTTATGATGAACCTGGCGGACTATGAGTATAAGAACCCCGCTGTCCTCATCCCGATGATCAGCGCGGGCAGCATTCTCGCCGCCTCCGAAAAAGACGAGACGACCGGCCTGTACGGCGGCAAGATGGTCGTTGCCAACCAGGTCCGCACCGTGACGGACGTCCCCGGCGGCTTTGTGCCGAGCGACTTCTCCTCCTGGGGCGTTCCCGGCAACCTCGACCTGAAGCCTGAGATCACCGCCCCCGGCGGCAACATTTGGTCCACCCTGACGGATGGCACCTACGGCTCCATGTCCGGTACGTCCATGTCCGCGCCGAGCGTGACCGGCATGGCGGCAGTCGTTGCGCAGTATCTGCGTGAGACCGGCCTTGCCGAGCAGGAGGGCATGACGGTCCGCGCCCTGTCGCAGGCACTGCTCATGTCCACGTCCAGCCCGCTGAAGCAGGATAACGGCGTGGAATATTCGCCCAGAAAGCAGGGCTCCGGCTTTGCAAACGTCTATCATGCCGTGACGACCCCGGCCTATCTGCTGACGGACAGCAAGGATGTGACCGACGGCAAGGTCAAGGTCAACCTCGGCGACGATCCCGACCGCACGGGCGAGTATACCTTTGACTTCACCATCAACAATCTCTCAGACAAGGCTCTTGCCTATGTGCTCCATGCCGGCATCAACACCATGGCGGTCGAGAAGATCGAGGGTGAGAACTATATGTCCGATACGGCCCGTGTCCTGAGCCCGAAGGTCACCTTCGACGTCGAGGGCGGCATGAGCTACCTCTATGACCTGAACGGCGACGGCACCATCGACGAGAACGATGCGCTCGTGCTCCTGCAGGTCGCAAACGGCACGCATGACGCGCTGTCCGAGGCCGATACCGCCAGGTACGACTTCGACGGCGACGGCGCTCTCACCACGGCGGATGCCCAACTCTATCTGGCCGGTCTGCACAATGAGCCGGAGAGCCCGAACGTCTACGCCGCTGCCGTGACGGTCCCCGCCAGCGGCTCCGTCTCCGTCAAGACAACGGTGAAGCTCAGCGAGGCCGACCGTGCTTACTTCGCAGAATACTATCCGAACGGCTGCTATGTCGAGGGCTATGTCTACGCCTCCGATCCGACGGAAGCCGAGGCCGAGCTGTCTCTGCCGATTCTGGCTTACTACGGCAGCTGGACGGATGCCTCCATGTTCGATAAGTACATCACCCTGCGCGACAGCGTCGATCCGGATGCCGTCGGCTACACCACGACACAGTACGCCAACGCGCTCGTCCTGCGCGCCTCCGGCTCCTCCTCGGCCTACTACCTTACGGCAAACCCCTACGGTCAGGCTGCGGAATTCCTCGCCGACCGCACGGCCATCAGCTCCACGTCCGGCATGCAGCTCTATGGCGCATACGCCAGCCTGATCCGCAACGCGGGCGGTGATCTGAATGCCGTCATCTCCAATGCGGAGACCGGCGAGGTCTATGCAAGCGTTGATCAGGGCGTGCAGTTCGGCGCTTACTACAACACGAGCGCAGCGGCCTGGGGCAACAACATGATCGCCATCCCGCTGAGCTGGAACGTGACGGACAAGAACGGTGGTCCGCTGCCCGAGGGCACGAAGATCAAGGTCACTGTGAATGCCATCCCGGAATACAACTGGGACCGCGCCACGAAGACCGTGAAGGGCACGCTCGGCGCGGGCGCTTCCTGGACGACGGAGCTCACGGTCGATAACACCGCTCCGGAGCTGACCGGCGCGAGCTACACCCGCGATTTCGTAACCGGCGAATCCAGTCTGCGGGTCACCGCAAAGGACAACCGCTATGTGGCGGCCATCCTCGTGACGAATGCCCGCCAGACGCAGGTCCTTGCCCGTCAGGCTGTTGATCAGACCGAGCTCGGCGTGGAATCCACGGTCACGGTCGATACCTCCAACGTCACCGGCTCCGAGGTCTGCGTCATTGCCGTCGACTATGCCGGCAACATGGCAGGCTATAAGATCAAGCTCAACGGCAGCGAGGAAGAGGAGATCGATGCGGACAGCTTCTATGCCAACAACGCCTACGATTCCTCCTGGATCGCCTTCAAGGCCGGTTCGATGGACACTGCCAAGACCGTGGCGCAGGGCGCGATCTATGCTGCTGACTGCGTCGAGGATCATGTCTTTACGATCGACAGCAGCGCCCGCTTCTGCGTCGCTCCGCTGAACGATCTGGAGAACCAGACATACATCGAAACGCTCAGCCTGCCGAGTAATGCGCTCGATATGGCCTACAACTACGCAGACGGCAAGCTGTACGTCCTGTGCACGCAGAACCGCCTGTACTCCATCGACCCGCTTATGGGCACACTGGAGATGGTCGGCACCATCCCGATGTCCGCCGGCCTGAGCTTCATGACGTTGGCCTGCGCGACAGACGGCACGTTCTATGCCGCGACCTACAGCGACTATAACTCCCGCCTGTACAAGTTCGTCCTGACGGACGAGGGCTTCACGGTCACGCCGTTCCCGAAGACGACGGGCATGAAGGTCGCATTCCTGCAGTCCATGACCTACGACCATAACACCGGCAAGCTCTATCACGCCAACTACGGCGCGAAGACGTACTACACCACCTTCATTTCCTATGACCTGACGACCGGCGAAGCTACCGTGCTCGATGAGCTCTATCAGGCAGAGCTGTGCGGCCTGTTCATCCCGCGCAAGAGCGGCTCCATGTTCGGCCCGTCCGAAAAAGTTCAGGAGATCTCACTGAGCCAGGAGAGCCTCGACCTCATCAAGGGCAGCAGCGCCACGCTGGAGGTTTCCGCGAAGCCGTGGACGGTCGTGAACCGTGACTGCACCTGGACAAGCTCCGATGAGACCGTCGCCAAGGTGGAAAACGGCGTCGTCAAGGCCGTCGGCGCAGGCACCTGCACCATCAAGGCAGCCTCCGTCCTGGACCCGAGTGTCACGGATACCTGCACTGTGACGGTCAAGGAGGTCGACCATGACCTCAGCGCCGTCATCTGGGATGCGGACAGTCAGTCCTGGTTCAGCACGTTCAACACGAAGACGATCCCGAATTACAAGAAGCTGACCGAGCAGGCCAGCCGCCAGCAGATCATGGCCGCGGCGACCGATACCGCCGGCATTACTTACGCCGCCTCCTATGAAGAAAAGGACGGCAATCTTTACTCGACTCTCTATCAGGTCGGAAAGGATTACAGCCTGACGAAGATCGGCGATTCCGAAGTTGGCTATACCGATATGACGTTCGCCGAGAAGCTCAATGGCGGCACGATGCTTGCAACCTGTGGCAAAAGCATCGTCACGGTCGACACCGCAACCGGTGCTTACACTGCGGGCTGGAATCTCTCCACACTCTTCTCCGCGAATCTCGTCGGCATCACCTATCTCAACACCGTCAAAGACACGACGAATGGCGTGACTGACAACTGCCTGGTGCTTGACGCAGACGGCAAGGTCTGGGCCATGGGCTTCTACGGCGACGGCGACAACCTGCACTGCACGCTGCCGCAGCTCGTTGCCGACCTCGGCATCGAGGCAAGCAGAGCCTTCTTCTGCTCCATCGCGACGGACGGCGCTTACCTCTATGCCACGATCCTGAACGGCTCGCAGTCCGAGCTGGCCGTCCTCGACCTCAAGACCGGCGCGGCTGCCGACCTCGGCAGCTTCAACGCGGACGTCTGGCCCGTTGTCGGCCTGAGAACGGACCGCGTGACGATTGTCACCTCCGCATCCACCTCCTCCGCCATGGAAAGCACTGACTCCCTGCCTGCACTGCAGGAGGCGCAGATCGAGGCGCTTCCCGTGACGGCACGCTGAAGAAAGGATGAGGCAAGTCATGATGAAACGAATCATTTCCTGCCTGCTCGTCTGCTTCCTGCTGCTCGGGCTCTGCCCGGCGGCATTGGCAGCCGCAGGCTCTCCCACCGCGACTGCAGCCGTAACGGCGAACGCGCAGGGCTCTGCGACGGTCGTCCTCACGGTCAAGGCG
>OJPF01001424.1_pt1 | contig 10821 bp, 9 predicted proteins | sample 1598441 | NCBI WGS metagenome assembly OJPF01 (sample SAMN03922474, study PRJEB24848) | human gut metagenome | isolation source: stool sample | host: Homo sapiens | place: Germany | collected 2010-11 | reverse complement strand
TATTCATTGCAGCCTGTCAGCGGAACGCTCCGTCATAATTGCTTCGGTAAAAGTCTTCTTTGCTGATATGACACAGCTCGTAATTTCCGGGCGAATTGCTCAGCAAACCGGCGAAATACCCGTCGCACTCATAATGCGCAGAGAACGGCATCGCGTTCTCGCCGCGGGTATCCAGCTCGATCACGGAGCCGTCCGCAAGGTCGACCGCCCAGGCATTACAGGCGTTCTCCGTTCCGCACAGGACGATCGCATGGCCGTCCAGAAGCAGATAGTTGTAGAATTTCCGTTCCTGCTCGTGGGTGAAGAGCTTTTTGGTCTCCTGTGTCTCCATGTCGTAGACATAAACGCTGCGACCGACCTGATACACGGCATATTTTCCCCAGCTCCTATGCGGATCCGCCGACCAGACAAAAGGCTCCGACCCGTCCACGATCGTCGTTTCCACCCCGGTTCTCAGGTCCCGCGAAAGGATGCGATAGCGGATATAGAGCCGCTCGTACTCGTCCCACGAGGCCTCTTCCGGCTGCTGCGCGGCCCAGTCCGCAAAGTCCGGCGCGCCCTCCGCCGTTTCCTGCACCTGAAAAACGGCGCAGTCGCCCCAGACGCCGTACAGGTCATAATTTTCGGCATGTTCGAGGATCGTCGCCTCCTCTCCCGTCTGCAGATCAACGGAGACAAGGCGGTTTTCCTGCTCGTCCCGCGTCAGCTGGCCGTCTTCCGGCAGATAGGCGGCTCTGGTCACGGTGAGATAGGCCTTCCCGAAGGAAATACAGCGCAGCGCGCAGCGGTATTTCTCGCCCTCGTTCTCCGGCTCCCAGCTTGCAAGGACCCGGAGCGCCCCGCCGGAGAGCGGCCGCGAGACGAGCGACGCTGCTGACTCGCCGTCCTGCAGGACAAGCGCATAGAGGCTGTCCCGATATTCCGCCAGCGCGCTCAGGTTGCCGAAGCAGGCGCTGCATGTGCTGTCATTGTGCCGGCAGCCGCTTTGATAACACGGAACATAGGCTGTGCGGGTCACAGGATCGTAGGCCTCAATATAGGGATGAAGCATCATATCCCACTGCCAGAACCCGCCGGTCGACGGCGAATCGGCCATGTTGATGGAGACCAGAAGATTTTCCTCCGGGACCGGGTAAGTCGTGATGGCGGTCTCCGCCGCGGGCGGCTGAGTTGGCTGCGCGCTCTCCGGCGGCGTGCTCCCCTGCCGGACGCTTTCAGCCGCAGGCGCGGCATAGCAGCCGGTCAGAAGCAGAACGCCAGACAGGAGCAGAGCCAGCCGTTTTCCGATCGATGTGTTCATCTGTTTTCCCTCCCTTTTTTGCAGCCTGAGTATACCATTTCCGCCCCGGCAGAACAAGGGAGATACCCGTAAGGATTTCTTAAGATTTGTTTAATTTGAATAAAAATATACAGAATTATTTTTCACATTTATTCACTATTCTCTGCCGAGGGGTACAAAAAAGCGGAAGCCGGGCGGCTTCCGCTTTTGGGGATCATATGGTTCAGTCGACAAGACGCTCGAGCCAGGTGATGTAGGAATCGGAATTCAGCATGATGGGATAGTCCAGCACGATGCAGTCATTCACGCCCTGCTCCTTTGCAAAGGCGGCCAGATCGAGGCTGGGCTTGCCGTCGCGGTTGAATTCGCGCGGATCGATGGCGATGATCTTGCTGTAGTGGCTCGTGAGCCACGGCGTGAAGGCGTTGCCGTAGGACTCCTTGAGGATCATGCACACCGGGCCGTCGACATTTGTCTTGATGACGGTGATGGGATGGTCGCCGCCGAGGAATGTCAGGTATTTGTTCGACGTATCGTCCACCTTGCAAAGCGTGCCGCCGAAATATTCCATAGAGAACTCCGCATCCGGGTACCACTTCGTGTCCAGGTCGACGAACGGGCGCCAGAACTGCACGGTGTCCGGGTTGTCCGCAAGGGCCTGACTCTGGGGATAGGCCTTGATGGCGCTGTAGAGCGAGCCGAGGAAGCCGGTGTATTCGCCGCTTTCAAACTTGCTCAGCGGCTCGGCCTTGAGGCCCGCGCTCTCGCAGAAGGCTGTGTAGGCATAATAGGCGCCGAGGGCCGTCCAGTGGTGGTCCGAACGGAAGTAGAGATATTCGTCCTTGTGTGCCTCAAGCTTGCTGTAGGCATCGACCGCGATCGCCGTGCTCTTGAGCTCCTTCAGGCGGTCATAGCACGCCGCGATCATGTCCGTCTGCAGCATGTGCTGGTTCTCCGCCGGAGCGTAGAACGCAGCCGCATTCGGCACGGCGATGGAGAACGTGCGCACGCCGCTGCCAAGCTTCGCAGCAATGTCGTTCACGGCGTCGGCATAGGAGCGGATGGTGTCCTTGTCGCCATAGGGGACCTCCATGGCGCGGTCGCCCACGACGAGCACGGAGCCGAGCTCCTCTGCAGCAGCGTCGGGATCCTGCGTCTGGGTGGGCTGAGTCGGCTCCGTCGGCTCGGTGGAGTCGGTGGCCGTCCCGCTCGTCCCGCTGGGCTGGGTCGAGGACGAGGGCGTCGTATCGTCCGTCGACGGCAGGGCTTCGCCGTGGTTGGCTGCGCCGCCGTTCATATTGATGACGAGCTGCGCGCCGTCCTTCGAGCCGCCGCTGAAGTAATAGAAGCCGTTGAGCGAGCGGTTCGCATTCATCAGCTTTTCGCGGTTCGGAAACGTATCGGCAAAATAGTCGCGGTAATCCGAGGCGTAGCTGCCGTCGAGCATGGCAGAGAACGTCAGCTTCGGGCGGGTCTTCAGCTTGCGCCGCTCGGATTCGGAATAGGTCGCATCCTTGTCCAGCAGGGCATACAGGCCGATGCAGAGCATGCCGGCCAGCAGCAGGCAGGACAGGATGGTGTAGATTCGTTTCATGCAGAGCACCTCCGGGGGTCAGAATTGCGCATACATGGACGGCGAACTCGTCGAACCGACAAGGGACACCGTGCACAGCCACAGCAGCAGGATGAGGAACAGGAAGACGCTGGCAAGGTAAATGCCCTTTTTCACCGTCACGGCGCCGCGGCGGTCGGAACGCCCCATGCCGAACAGGCCGCTCCAGATAAAGCCAAACCAGCGCGGAAGCACGGACGAACCGATGAGGCAGGTCAGGAGCAGCGGCAGCGAGTTTTTGAGCTGCAGCGAAACACCTGAGCCAGCAAAGCTCGTTCCGCCGCCGAACATGGCGGTAAATGCCGAGCCGATGCCGGAGAGCGACGTATTCATGAACAGCACCCAGCCGATGAGCACAAAGAACATCGTCACGAGGTTGCGCACGATAAACGGGAGCGTTTCCAGCTTCGGGGCGATCTGCTTTTCGATGGACAGCAGCACGAAGAAATACAGGCCCCACAGCACAAAGTTCCAGCTTGCGCCGTGCCACAGACCTGTCAGTGCCCAGACAGCCAGCAGATTGAGGATCTGACGAGCCTTGCCGCGGCGGTTGCCGCCGAGCGGGATGTAGACATAATCGCGGAAGAAGCTGCCGAGCGACATATGCCAGCGGCGCCAGAACTCCGTGATGGACGTGGAGATGTACGGCAGGTCAAAGTTCTCGCAGTAGCGGAAACCGAAGATGCGGCCAAGGCCAATGGCCATATCGGAATAGCCGGAGAAATCGAAATAGATCTGGAACATGAACATCAGCGCAGCGAGCCATGCGCCGACGAACGTGCCGTTTCCGCCGCCGGTGCTCAGCGACGCAACGACCTTGCCCGCATAATCGGCAAGCAGGACCTTCTTGGCAAGGCCAATGATAAAGCGCTGCGCGCCCTCGAAGGCCGCGCGCGGCGTGGTGCGGCGGTCCATGAGCTGCCGGGCAACCTGCTCATAGCGCACAATGGGGCCCTGCATCATCTTTGGGAACATAGAGAGGTAGAGCAGCAGATTGAAGAACGAACGCTCCGCCTTGACCTTACCGCGATAGACATCCGCCACATAGGAGATAACCTGGAAGGCATAGAACGACAGGCCGAGGGGCAGGGCGCTCGTCGGCGACCGGAAGGCGAAGCCGATGGAATTCAGGCCGTTCGTAATGCCGCGCAGCGCGGCAAGCATCACGCCGCCGTCCGCGACGGTGATGCCGAAGATGCCGAGGAAGAAGTCCAGATATTTGAACAGGCCCAGCACCGCCAGATTGACGACGACCGGTAGGAGGAGCGTATTACGCTTCCCCGGACGGATCCGCCGGGCCATGGCGAAGTTTGCATAGGAAAGGCCAACGAGCAGCAGCACATAGACCGGCTGCCCCATGGCATAGAACAGCAGGCTGGCCGCCAGCAGGACGATATTCTTCAGCCGCAGGCTGGGCACCAGAAAATAGGCCAGCAGCGTCAGCGGCAGAAACAGATAGAGGAAATACAGGCTTGAAAATTCCATAGGCAGTCCACCTCTTTCGACAGTTTTTTCTCTCTCATTCTATCAGAATTCCGGCGGATTGCAAGCACTAATTTACATAATTACGTTTTTCCCGCAGGACGCCTGCTCCCTTCGACGACCTGTCTCCAGAGCAGCAGCAGGGCCGTGAGATTCGGCAGGGCCATGCACGCATTGAGGATATCTGCCAGTTCCCACGCCGCCTTCACGGACAAAAGCGGCGCGGCGCACAGCGCGGCAAGATAGCACCATCGGTACAGGCGCTGCGCCCGCTGCGAGCCGCCCGTCAGATAGCGCAGGCACTGCTCGCCATAAAAATTCCAACCGATGATCGTGGAGAATGCAAAGAAGACCAGGCAGGCCAGCAGCAGGAACGACGACAGCCCCGCAGGCCATGGCAGCGCCGTGCGCCACGCCTGCTCCGTGATGCGGAAGCCTGCAAGCCCCGGCGCACACCACGCGCCCGTCACGACAAGGCACAGGCCGGTCAAGGAGCAGATGACGATGGTGTCGAGGAACGTTCCCGTCATGGTCACAAGCCCCTGCCGGACCGGATCCTCGTTGCTGGAGCAGGCCGCTGCGATCGGCGTGGAGCCGAGGCCAGCCTCATTCGTAAAGACGCCGCGGCCGATCCCCATGCGCAGGATGCGCCGCATTGTTAGCCCGCCCGCTGCGCCGGCGGCAGCGCGCGGAGAAAATGCTGAGACCGCGATCAGACGCAGCGCCGCCGGGATCTGCGCCCGGCAGCGCACAAGGATGAGCACGGAGCAGAGGACATACACGGCGGACATCAGCGGAACGACGAGCGAGCACACACGCGAGATGCGGTCCGCTCCGCCGAGCAGCACCATGGCGGAGAACAGGACCGTCAGACCGCCCGCGATGACAGCCGCCCAGGTCACGGCGTTCCCGCCGGCCGTCATGGCGACGCTGCGCTTCAGCGGGTCGAAAAAGCCCTCGACCGCCGTCGTGATGCTGTTGACCTGCGCCACTGTGCCCACGCCGAGCAGGCCGACCGCCGCCCCGACGGCTGCGAACGTCACGGCGAGCCAGCGCCAGCCCAGCCCCTGCTCGATGTAGCAGAATGGCCCGCCGAGCCATTTCCCGCCCTGCCGCCTGCGGTAGCGCACCGCAAGATAGCCCTCGGCATACTGCGTCGCCATGCCGAACAGCGCCGCGACCATCATCCACAGCAGAGCGCCCGGCCCGCCCGCGGCCAGCGCCGTGGCCACGCCGACGATATTGCCCGTGCCGATCGTGGCGGCAAGGGCCGTGCACAGCGCGGCATAGGGCGAGATGCCGTCCGCGCTCTCCCCGCCGCGGAAGATCGCGCGCAGTGCCTGCCCGAGCCGCCGCAGCGGCAGGCCGCGCAGGCGGAGCATGTACCAGATGCCCGTCCCCAGAAACAGTGCCATCATCGGCCAGCCCCACACTGCCTCGCCCACGCGCGCCAGAAGTGAATTCTGCATAGTACCTCCCCGATTCTGAACAATCCGTGAATTTTGGCCGCGCAGTTTGCCTTTTCCTCGGGCGGCCGGTATAATAATATGATATATTCTATGGGAAGGGTATCATAATTTATGCTGGAACTCCAAGCGATCACAAAGGATTACCGCAGCGGCACAGAGTGCGTACACGCGCTCCGCGGCGTGAGCCTGCGCTTTCGCGACAATGAATTTGTCTCCATTCTCGGTCCGTCCGGCTGCGGCAAGACGACGCTTCTGAACATCATCGGCGGTCTGGACCGCTACACGGCGGGCGACCTGCTCATCAACGGTGTCTCCACAAAGCAGTACCGCGACCGGGACTGGGACGCCTACCGCAACCACACCATCGGCTTTGTCTTTCAGAGCTACAATCTCATCCCGCACCAGAGTGTGCTGGCAAACGTCGAGCTGGCTCTGACGCTCTCCGGCGTTTCCCGCAAGGAGCGCCGTGCCCGCGCCATTGCCGTGCTGGAGAAGGTCGGCCTCGGCGATCAGCTGCACAAGCGGCCGAACCAGATGTCCGGCGGCCAGATGCAGCGCGTCGCCATCGCCCGCGCCCTCATCAACGACCCGGACATTCTGCTGGCGGACGAGCCGACCGGTGCGCTGGACTCCGAGACGAGCGTGCAGATCATGGAAATTCTCAAGGAGGTCGCGCGCGACCGCCTTGTCATCATGGTCACGCACAATCCGGAGCTGGCCGAGCGCTATTCCACCCGCATCATCCGCCTGCTGGACGGCAGCGTCGTGGATGACACCCAGCCCTGCACGGCAGACGAACCGCAGGCCCCGCGCCCGGCCCGCACGGGCAGGACGTCCATGTCGTTCCTGACGGCGCTGTCGCTGAGCCTTCACAACCTGATGACGAAGAAGGCCCGCACGATCCTCATTGCCTTCGCAGGCTCCATCGGCATCATCGGCATCGCGCTCATTCTGTCGCTCTCGAGCGGCGTGCAGTCGCTCATCGACCGCATGGAGCGCGAGACGCTCTCGTCCTATCCCCTGACGATCCAGAAAAACACCGTGGACTTTTCGTCCATGATGAACATGCAGGCCGATGTTGAGCAGACCACGGATGAGCAGGACCCCGACCGGCTCTATTCCGTCAGCGTCATGGGCAGCATGATGGACTCCATGATCCAGGGCTCCAAGACGAACAACCTGGCCGACTTCAAGGCCTGGCTCGACTCCGGCGAGAGCGGCATGGAGGAGCTGACGACGGACATCACCTATACCTACTCCACGCCCCTGACGATCTACCGCACGGACAACGGCCTGCAGAAGGTCAATCCCAGCACGCTGTTCTCCGACCTCGGCGTCATACCCGCCGATACCTCTGGCACACTGCTTGGCCAGAGCATGCAGATGGACGTCTGGACGCAGCTCACGGGCAACGAAGACCTGCTGAAGGCGCAGTATGACGTCGTCGCGGGCCGCCTGCCGGAGCAGTACAACGAGGTCGTGCTCCTTGTGAACGAGGACAACCGCATTACGGACTACACGCTCTATACGCTCGGCCTGCTCAATGCGCAGGCCCTGCAGGACGCCGTGGAGGCCGCGGCCCGCGGTGAGGATGTCAGCATCGACACCCAGGTGCACAGCTATTCCTACGACGACATTCTGGCGCTGCGCTTCCGTCTGCTGACGAACACGGACTGCTTCGTCCGGCAGGACGGACAGTGGGTGGATAAGTCGGACGACGAAGCCTATCTTCTGAACGTGCTGAACGGCTCGGATGAGATCGCCGTCGTCGGCATCCTCCGCCCTGCCGAGGGCGCAACGACCGGCAGCGGCCAGAGCGGCGTGATCGGCTACCGCGCCGACCTGATGACACATCTGCTGGACAAGGTCACCAGCGCGGAGATTGTCCGCGAGCAGAAGGCAGACCCCACAGTGGACGTCTTCACCGGTCTTCCCTTTGAGCAGGAGGAGCTGAAGGACGCCTACACCATGGAGGAGCTGCAGGCCTATGCCGCGCAGCTGCCCGCAGAGGCACAGCAGGAGCTCATGGGCTATGTCAGCTCCATGCAGGCCGCCGGGATGGACGACGGCACGATCGCCACGCAGCTCATGCACGCCGCGCTCTCGCAGTCCGACGGCGCGACCTACACCGGCAACCTCAAGCGCCTCGGCGTCTCCGACCCGGACGATCCAGAGGCCATCAACCTCTTCCCGAAGGACTTTGAGGCAAAGGACCGGATCGCCGACCGCATCGCGGAATACAACAAATCTCTGCCCGAGGACGCGCAGCTGGCCTACACGGACTATATCGGCCTGATGATCTCGTCCATCACGACGATCATCAACGCCATCAGCTACATTCTCATTGCCTTTGTCGCCGTTTCGCTCGTCGTCTCGTCGATCATGATTGGCATCATCACCTATATCTCCGTGCTGGAGCGGACGCGCGAGATCGGCGTTCTGCGCTCCATCGGCGCTTCCCGCCGCGACATCTCACGCGTCTTCAACGCCGAGACGCTGACCATCGGCTTTGCGGCAGGCGCCATCGGCATCGGCATCACACTGCTGCTCATTCTGCCGCTCAATGCGATCATCCGCCATCTGAGCGGTCTGAGCGGCGTGGCCGCCCTCCCGGCCGGGGCTGCTGTTATCCTCGTGGCGATCAGTATGCTGCTGACATTCCTCGCGGGCCTCATCCCGTCGCGCATTGCCGCGAAAAAGGACCCCGTCATCGCTCTGCGGAGCGAATGATCAATATACGAAAGGCAGGCTGCGCGGCATAAACCACGCAGCCTGCTTTATTTTCACTTTTGGGCATATTTTGAGACACGGCTGGATTTACCGCGTGATCAGTGCAGCATACCAGTGATCCGCCAGACGGCAGACAGCTTCGCCGTAACCGATTTTCCCCTCGTCTGCATCGTCCGCCCGCCAGTACACAATGGTCGGGTCCCATGAATACTCACTTTCATCTTTGAGATGGAATCGAACTGCCTCCTGCGAGAAGGAGATGGATTCAATATCAACGTTTTCCATCAACGCAAGCGCCGCTTCAGCGATATGCCGCAGCTCCGTATCCGACATTTCGCGCTGCAAATGGATGTGAAGCCCGTCAGCTTCCATAAGCTTGCAGCCGGAATCGCCGCACTCCGTTTCCTGCCCTTCCGCATCTGGCTTGTGGATATAGCCGCTGTTTTCACCAACTGCCGAGACCGCAACATTTTCAAAAGTGCTCTTGTGCCTTTGGAATGCCCTGCCGATCTCCTCATTACTATGATAGGTCGTCTCGGAACAGGCGGTGCACAGTTGGAGGAGTATCAACAGCAGGGCAAGAACGAGCTTCTTCATAAAATTTTTTCCTTTCGCAACGCAGTCACTGTGCTGCACAGGAGCCGCTTTCTTTCATCCAGCTCCCGCTGTGAAAGCGTGGGCAGTTCCTCCACGATGCCATCCGGGTATCCGATCAGATGGATATCCGCCGTCCAGCTCAGGAAAATCCGCCACATTTCTTCGCACAGTCCCGGCGTGGAGCGTGTGTGCAGCTCCAGCCCATTGTCAAAAATCACATGCAGCAGATACGCCTCGTCATAGGAAAGCCTTTCCAGCCGGAATGCGTCTCCGGATGCCAGCAGAGCCGCCGCTTTTTGATCGAACTCGCACACGCCATACGGCATATCATCGTTGATCTCAGCCGAGGATGTATACGCCACGCCGTTCAGCAGGATCGACACGCCCGTATCGATATGGATCTGATACTCCGGCTCATCCTCCGCACGCGAGAGCAGCGTGATTGAGATCATCGCACCCGCTCTGCCGAGGAAACCCAGTGTGCGCCCTATGCCGTTTTGCAGCAGCTCCACTCCGGTCATTTCAGGGCTCCGTCCTCCGCAAAGCAGTCATAGTCCAGCCTGCCATAACGCGCCTGCACATACGGCAGGATCTTGTCGGCATTGCGCACATCGGTCAGGCGGATGACAAACCGGTCTCCCCTGATCCAGCCGGGCACAAACTGCGGATAGAACAGCTTTGACCCGGCGAAGGCATCCTCGCGCAGGACCTTTGCGCCCTTCCGCGTAATGACGAGCACCTGCTCCTTTCCCTGCGTGCGCTGCGGATGCCTGCTACGCATCACATCGCCGATCTCGTCCCACTGCGTCGTGCGGTAGCGAATGCCGAGGAACTTGTGCTCGATGCCCTGATCTGTCAGGACATAGTACTTCCCGAGCGCCCAGACGTTCAGCAGCGCCATGCATTCGCACAGCGCGAACACGATGTAGGCCGGCACCGGATAGACGAAAAGGCCCTTCCCCGGGAAAAGCACCAGAGCGCCAGTGAACACGGCAAGCGTCACGACCGCCGGGATCATGTCCGAAAACTTCGATACGCGCATCATTTGCCTCCTTTTGTCCATTTGATTCTGTGTTTCATTATAAGGGAGGCACGGGATGATTGTCAAGATGTTCTCCGCGCTCCCCGGGGCAGTCGGCGCTTTTCCGGAAGCTGCCGCGGCTTCCCGCCGCAGCGGCAAAATTGCAAAACAATTGCAAAATTTGATTTTGCAATTTTGAGGCGGCCTGTCGAAAAAAGCCTGAAGGGCCTTCTCGGCAAGCTGCTATATCGTCCATCCTGCGTCGCTTTCTGTAATATAATTTATGGAATAGCCATCCCAGCCATGGATGCAATGGATCAGAGTCGCATTTGCCGCAAGCGCAGCCCGGCAAAGGTCCGACGGACGCATAGAATCAAAGAGATCATGTTCGGAGATTTTCATGATCAGCGAAGCAAGGTCCAGCCTGCCCGCAAAGAATGCAACGGAACCCGCATACTGTGGGAACATCCGGAAGGCTGCCTGCTCCGCGTGCTGCGGGAGCGAAAACAGGCCGATTCGTTTTTCCCTACTGTGTGCGTTAAATTCATAAACACACGCTGCATCAAGCCAGCCATATAAGCGCCTCACAACAGAAGCGAGGGGGAGCCGCTTCTGCAATGCAGACACACTG
>OJPF01001415.1_pt1 | contig 10909 bp, 7 predicted proteins | sample 1598441 | NCBI WGS metagenome assembly OJPF01 (sample SAMN03922474, study PRJEB24848) | human gut metagenome | isolation source: stool sample | host: Homo sapiens | place: Germany | collected 2010-11 | reverse complement strand
AATTACTGATTTTGGTGCTTTTATCGATATCAACGGCATTGACGGACTTCTTCCTATCTCTGAAATTTCATGGCAGAGAATTAAACACCCTTCTGATGTTATTTCATTGGGTGAAACTGTTGAAGTTAAAATTATCAAAATTGATACTGAATTAAAGAGAATTTCACTTTCATTAAAAAGAATGGGCGAAGATCCATGGCAGCAAATCGAAGGTCAATTTGAAGAAGGTCAGGTTATCTCAGGAACAGTTAATAAAGTAACAGGTTTTGGCGCATTTATTAACATATTCCCTGGCGTAGAAGCATTACTTCCTGTTTCAGAAATGGCAGAAGAAAACGTTAACCCGTTCAACAAATTTAAAGTTGGCGACAGCGTAGAAGTTCTTATTAAAAAATTCACTCCACAAGAACACAGAATTGCCTTAAGCATTAAAGATATGAGCAAAGACGCTGAATAACGGCAGAAATCGTTAAAGGCGCGAACTTAAAAAAGTTCGCGCCTTTTTACTACAAATTTTGCACCCTTAGCCTTTAAGCCTTAAAAAACAGCTCTTTCTTATTCGGATAAATTGCACTCATTTCCGGTTGTAAGGTAGTTTTTACACCACCAATAGGAGTGGAAGAATATACACTTGAACCATCAAGAAGTTTTTGACAACGTTCTAATGTTGATTTAGCGAAATAATTTTTGTTATCCATCACATATTTAGCAGCATATTTCTGATCTTTCATAGAACTATTCAACATCAAATGAATAACCTTGCTTGTCAAATCACTACTCATTCCAGGAATTTTAAGAAGTTCAGACCCTCTGCCAAGTTTTACAAAAGTAGACAGCAGGTTAACATTATACATAGAAATCTGCGAAATCGCAGAACTTAGCATATTTCTCGGGATTTTACCCAAAAGCTGAATTTGTCGTTGAGTATCATTATTTTCAACAGCAGTTTTAAATGCTGAAACGATATTTACAAGCGAGCCTTCTGTGTCGTAAACTTCAATATCATTTCCGGTCACAGATTTATAATCAGAGTTTAGATCCGCAACCATTTTAACTACTTGTTCGTTAGAACTTTTTTCTGTTCTAGCAAGCATTTCGCTAACTTCAACGACAGAATCAACAGCGGCTTTATCGCACAAATCTAATTGCGCATTGACAGCGTCAATAGCTTTTTGATTCCCGGTATTATAGGACGCCCTGATAGCATCTGCCTGAACAGATTTATCATACTTATTGATATTCAAAGAGGCATGTTCTAAGACTTCCTGCTCTTTTGCAGTCATCAATAAGTTGTGCATTTTTAACTGAGCATCAGCACTCTTATAATTCACAACATCGTCAGCCAAAGAATTTTTCAATTCAATTCTTGTAGCTTCATCTTCAACACGCTCTACAGCGTTATAAACAATTTCACCCGCACCAGCAGAATCCACCATTTTAGAAGGCATATTTGTAGCAGCCCTGATTAATTCAGGTTTATTATCACTTAACTGTCTTTCTAAGGATTTATTCTGATTAGATACATCCAGCTTATCAGATGTCTGTATAGCATGAGTTCTAGCCGGAATATCGCCTTCATCACAAATAATTTTATCAACTTCATCTTGAATTTTCGGAGTTTGAGCCTGGTTTCTTACATCGACGACACCTTTTCTAGCTGATTGATATCGAGAATGAATTTGCATTTTAGCGACTTTTATAGACTGTGTAGGATCTTTAGAAGTTGCCGTATTATCTCTAACCGTTGTTAAACCAGCTTGAGCAATATCACTATTTTGATGATTTTCGAATTTATCATTTATCACCTGAAGCTGTTCATCTGAAGCGTCGCCTGAATTTACGGCAGCAACACTCAACGCAGCATCGGTTTCAATCAAATTCCCAAATTGTTTTGGATATTTTTCCATACCCATTGAGTATAATTTTTGAGCTAACAGATAATCCCCGTCAGCAATTGCAGACTGAATACAAGCAGAAAGTTGAGAAGCAGCCTTTTTAGACTTTCTGGATAAACCTAATTCAACAATCGTCAAAATGTCATCGTCCTGCATGGAATTTGTAACATCTTTAGCACTAAGTTTGTCTAATATTGAAGGCGGATCCGGTTTCTTTACATTATTTTTACCAAGATATTCCCGTCCAATCTTAGAATTTGCAAACTTTTTCATTTCTTCAAGCTGAGCCGACATTTCCTCATATGCTTGTTTATCTGCATCTGACAATGCTTTTTTATCATCAGATGACATTAAAACATATTCTTCAACTTTTGCTTCATAATAGTTTTTCAACAGCGCAGCTTTACTTACACCTGAATTTTCCACGTATGATTTTGCATCATCAAGACACATATTAGTGTAGTCGCTGCCTGTAGTTTGCTTCTGATGATACTTAACTGCATCCATAAAAGTCTTACTTTCGGCATAAAAACTTTTTTCATAGTCATTGAGAAGTGCATCAGCATCCTTAGGTTCCATCGAATCATAGATTTCATTTATATAAGAATAAGTATAATTATCCTTATCTTCCACTGATAATTTGGCATAAGAAGCTGCAGAACGCCCTTGTTTGTTAGCTACTTGAATTGAAGTATAAAATTTATCAAGAATATTCTTAGCGACATCTCGTCCACCTTTGTCTATAACAAATTTTTTTAAATCTTTAATATCCTGGACACCATCAATATCCATTTTGGAAATAGCTTCTTCAACCTGTTTTTCAGCAGTTTTAACTAAACTATTACGTTCCTTATCTGATAGAGCATTCCATTCTTCTTCCGTATGCCGAGGTTCTCCATATATATAAGAATTTTTGGCTGCACTATTGATTATTATAGAAATTTTCTGATTTATATTACTATTCTTAAAGTTTTGACGTTCTTTAGCAAGAGTATCAGGTAGAACCTTTTTGGCAGAATTCGGTGCAGAGGTATCAGAAAGCTCGGTTGGTGAAGTTCCGCCTTTTACATTTTCACTATTAACAGGTGTAGTATCACTTTTTTCTGGAGAAACGTTAGCCGAATCAGTCTTTTTATTCGCAGCAGCTAAAGCTTGAATAAATTTTATTTGTTCTTCCTGAGGTAAGTTTTGAAAATCAGGATTTTGAGTACAAATAGCAAGATACTGATCTTGAGTAAGTCCTAAAGTTTCCCAAACATGAACTTTTTTCCCGAGCGGAACAGTTTCCGGAGTTGATGGAGTAGTCTGAGATGGTGCAACCTGTTCCGATGAATTAATCTTATTGTCATATTTTTGATTTATTTTAAAATTCACTTCTGACATCTTTATACTTTCATTTGTACTCTAACCATGTAAAAACATTGCAACATCTGCTATTTCAACAAAAGCAAAAATGTTTACATTTGTTTACATGTCCTTATTTAAACATCAAACACAATCTAGTCATGTATCGGGGCAATAGCACCCTTCGGCAAGACCATATAATTATTATACTGTTCTTTCACTTCAAAACAATTATCAACAATTTCATTGTCATATATTGACATCAAGATATTAGTCAAAGAACGATCAGAAATACTATACTTTTTCAGATCTTCATCCAATAAGACAGTCTGACTATATGAGTATGATTGCGGAGTATTTTCTCCGGTTCCATAGTTTTCAAAACTTGCATTATTGCGGAAATTTGCAACAACCCACAGGTGCGGGAAATTTGGACCTTTTATGGTAATCATCTGCACTCTGTCATCTTTTTGCAGTGAATAGTATTTTGCTTCATAAGTGCCATTATCGCCATCAAACTGCTGAGTTCCCAATAGGACAGCTCCCATATTTTTTACACCATTAGCAATTCCTTTGCTTGATGAAATTATATTTCCATTTGGTACATTCTGCAATGTAAAATCTTCATCATAAGACATCCTCAAATTACGATTTATAACATTTTTGGACACATTACTATTATTATTTGAAGAAGCAAGCTCATTTGCAACAAACTGGCAAACTTTTTTGTCTGTTATCGCAACTTCATTACCATTTTGAGCAGCTACACTTAAACGAATAAAAGGCATATTAGAACTGTTGTTGCCATCGTCAGCCTGAATTTTATAATTATATTTGGTAATTCCTTTTACCTCATAAGTTGCAGAACCGGCTTTAATATTTAATCGACTGTTAGCAGGCCAAGATTCTGTGATAAGCACTTTTTCAAAATTATTTTTGTTATTATCAGAATTTACAAAAGTAACTTTTGTAGAGCCGTTTGAATCTGAAAAAACCTTAGATTTTAATACATTTTGAACTTGTTCAACCTCATCAATGCCTTGAGATTCCACCAACTCAATATTGTGTCCTTCATCAATTCTATCTGCGGCATTGACATTTGCAACTGTCAACGGACTCATTGCCAGCATAGTTGCCAAAGGCACAGCCTTCATAAATGAACTTGATGAACCACTTTCTTGTTCTTGTTTGTCTTTTTTAACCCTCAATGCTGTAAATGCAACATTTGAATTTCTTGTTAATGTGTTTGTAATAGGTGCAATAGCCATATTTTTACTCCATGTTTTTTTGAAAACTTCATTCACTAAATATTTTAAGCATATTAAACAGAGGCACAAAAAAATTTGCTACCTAAAGTTTATATACTTTATTCATCTTCCCCTTTTTCGCTTGATTATATCAGGCTTACAGTTTTTTGTAAAATGTTATATACTATTTTAATATTTCTTAACAAATTACAAAAATGAAAATATCTAACGACTTGTATTAATTCTGTTTTTGTTGTATTTTACATGTGTGTAAATTGTATTTACAATAAGCGCAGGCTTTAGCCTTAGGCAAAAATATATAAAAGAAGGAGAACTCAAATGAGTGAAAGAAAATTAGTTGGAACAAACGAAATGTTCAAAAAAGCATTAGCTGGCGGTTACGCTATTGGTGCTTACAACGTTAACAACATGGAAATTTTGCAGGCAATTGCAGAAGCAGCTGAAGAAACAAGATCACCAATCATTCTTCAGGTTTCAGCAGGCGCAAGAAAATATGCTAACCAAACTTACCTGGTAAAATTGGTTGAAGCAGCTCTGGAAACTACTACAGTGCCTATTGCTTTACACCTTGACCACGGTGCTGATTTTGAAATTTGTAAGGCTTGTATCGACGGCGGTTTCTCTTCTGTTATGATTGATGGAAGCAGATTCTCATTCGAAGAAAACGTTGCTGTTACAAAGAAAGTTGTTGATTATGCTCACGAAAGAGGTGTTTCAGTAGAAGCAGAACTTGGTAAATTAGCAGGTGTTGAAGACGATGTTAATGTAGACGCTAAAGATGCTAAATATACTAATGTTAAAGAAGCTGTTGAATTTGTAAAACAAACCGGCTGTGATTCTCTTGCAATTGCTATCGGTACTTCTCATGGTGCTTACAAATTCTCTGGTGAAGCTAAATTAGACTTTGACAGACTTAAAGAAATTAAAGATGCTCTTAAAGAAGCAGGTTTTGGTGATTATCCAATCGTTCTTCACGGTTCATCTTCAGTTCCTGCGGAATTTGTTGCTAAATGTAATCAATTTGGTGGTAAATTACCTAACGCACAAGGTGTTCCGGAAGATATGCTTAACTATGCTTCTAAGCACGGTGTTGCTAAGATTAATATCGATACTGACTTAAGATTAGCAATGACTTCTACAATCAGAGAATTCTTTGTAGAACATCCAGAAAAATTTGACCCTCGTGAATATATGGGACCAGGCAGAACTGCTGTTAAAGAAATGGTTATGCACAAAATGCGCGACGTTCTCGGAACAGCTGGTCACGCTCAAGACTAATAATTGCCTGATGGCATATATAAAAAGACCGCTTTTTAATAAAAGCGGTCTTTTTTATTTCGTAATCTCGACTAAATCTTCGATTTTACACTCTAAAAATAAACATATTCTTTCAATTGTATCAAGCGTAATATTCACCCGTTTTCCCCTAATAATTTCTGAAATTTTAGACTGGCTTATACCGGTTGCCTCATGAAGCTCTACTCCGCTTATATCCTTTTCCCACAACAATTCTCTAAGTCTTATCCTAATCATTTATATATTATATAAAGGAATTACCTTATCTTGACAAATATTACCTTATAAGATAATATTTACCCTATTAAGGTAATTATATTTTATATAACTTTACGGAAGGAGATTATAATGAAATCAAAAGCATTTACGCTTGCTGAAACACTTATTACATTGGGTGTTATCGGAATTGTTGCAGCTTTAACTCTGCCTGCTATTATTCAAAAACAACATAAAAAAGAATTAGAAACAGCATTTACAAAAAGCTATGCTTCACTGCAAAATGCCATAATGTCGCTTTCACCAGACACTTACGCTTCTTTATCCGGAAATGTGGCAGGAGCAAGCACAGTATTTTTTGATGACTTATTCAGCAAGTACAAAATCGTTAACTCAAAAAATGTCACCCTTAAATATTACAATAACAAAACCAGAAAATGGCAAATAAAAACATATTTAAAAAAGGATGGTTCGTACAATCAGTGCGCCGGATTACCGACAAAAATTATTGCCGACGGTTCTGCCATAGGTGCATCTTATAACTGTTTTACAAATTGGATTATACTTGATACAAACGGACCTCATAAAAAGCCTAACGCTCTTGGACATGATTTATTCTATTTTGGTTTTACAGACAAAGGAAAGCTTATTCCTCTAGGAAAAGAATATTACCATTGGGAAATGAATGGGAACTCAAATTTTTGCTCAAAAGATTCTACACATGCACAAAATGGAGCATCCTGTACATATTTTGCAGTCATAAATCAATGCCCTCATGATCCTGAAAAAACTTACTGGGAATGCCTGCCATAAACGCTATTATCAATATTATAAAAAACTCCCGCTTAATAAGCAGGAGTTTTTCATTTTTAATTAATATTAAACTACTATTTCTTCAAGAAATCGGGAATTTCAATGTTGGTAAAGCTTGAAGAAACTTCCGGCATTGGACGTCTAACATTAGACTGCTGAACACCGGCAGATGTATTAAATGAGCTTGCGAAAAAGTCTGACGCACTCATTTGTTTAATAGCAGCTTCATTCTTTGCTGATTCCGAAGCCTGATTTTTCATTTCAAACCCTGTTGCGATAACTGTAACTTGAATTTCATTGTTAATATTTTCATTAACCGCAGTACCGATAATAACAGTTGCGTCATCAGTAACAGCATCGTGAATAATATTAGCAGCATCTGAAATTTCGTGAAGTGTCATATCAGGTCCGCCCGTAATATTAACGATTACGCCAGTTGCACCATTGATTGAAGATTCAAGCAATTGAGAATTAATAGCGATTTCAGCAGCCTTAACAGCTCTGCCTTCACCAGTACCGCGACCGATACCCATAAGTGCTGAACCGGAAGCCTGCATAACGCACTTAACATCAGCAAAGTCAACGTTAATAAGACCCGGAACAGTAATGATATCAGAAATACCCTGAACACCTCTCAAGAGGACTTCATCAACAATAATGAATGACTCTGTAAGGGATACCTGTCTATCAACAACTTGAAGCAGCTTATCATTTGGAACAACGATAACAGCATCAACAGCTTCTCTAAGTTTTTCCAAACCCTGATTAGCTTGATTTTGTCTTTTACGACCTTCCCAAGAGAAAGGTTTTGTAACAACAGCAATAGTTAAAATACCAAGTTCTTTAGCAATTTTAGCCACAACAGGAGCTGCGCCAGTACCAGTGCCGCCGCCCATACCTGCTGTAATGAAAACCATATCAGCACCGTCTAAAGCTTCTGTAATTTCCTGTTGAGCTTCTTCAGCAGCTTTTTCCCCAACTGAAGGATCTCCGCCTGCACCAAGACCTGCTGTAGATTTAGTACCGAGCTGAATTTTATTTTTAGTTTGTCCATATTCCAAAACCTGCAAATCGGTATTCATCAACCAGAATTCAACACCTGATAAACCTGATCTAATCATTCTATTAACAGCATTACCGCCGCCGCCGCCGACACCAACTACTTTTATATTAGTAGGATTTATAGGTGAACGGGAAGGAGCTTGAGCATTTGGTTCTTCTTTTTTAGCAAAGATATCTGATACGAAATTTTCCACTTTTTTACCTCTTTTATTAAATATTAACTTATTTTCGGTTATATTTTGTACCCGATAAATATACGAGTACCCCCAATAGTATATTAACATACTATTTTAAATAGGCAAAAAGTACAATAATTTAATATGAATTATGAACAAAAGTTAATATAAACTTTAAATTTTTGCAGGAGAAACGCCCCAGTGGAGCTTATCACGAAGAATAGCATAAAAATCAGTATTATCCAGCAGGGCAAGCTTTGCGCTGCAATCCGATTTTTTTATGGTAATTTCAGACGAAGTTTCAAAATATTCCTGTCCGTCAGCAGAAATAACATATTTTTTATCTGACTCACAGGATGTAATTGTAATAATCTCATTATCCGGAATTACGAGAGGACGGGCAGCAAGAGTATGCGGACAAATAGGCACTATAACAAACGCATTCAAAGACGGAAACAATACAGGTCCGCCTGCTGATAATCCGTAAGCCGTTGAGCCTGTTGGAGTTGAAATAATTATTCCGTCTGCAAGATAATCACACACAGGCTTATCATCAATTTTAAGAGTAAATCGTGATGTTCTGCCTGTTGTTGAGCCTTTCACCACAAAATCATTTAATGCAATAGAATTTTCATATTCCAGCATAACTCTATCTTCAACTACGAAATTACCTTCGATAATCTTCTTCACTGATTTTTCCAGATTATATTCCGACGATTGCGATAGAAAGCCCAATCGACCGAGATTAATCCCGAAAACAGGAGTTGAAAACTTTGAAAAAAATCTAGCCGTTTTCAGAATTGTACCATCACCGCCGATTACAAATACAAAATCATAACCAGCTTTTAGGTTATCAATATCAAGAATTTGAGCCTCAACACCATATTTTTGCAAAAATTTTTCCAGATTATTCTTAACATAAGAAGCTCTATCAATATTTGGATTATAAGCAATTGCAAACGATTTTCTTTTCATAACAAGACGACAATAGCATAAGCCCAAAAATAAAACAAGAAGGCGCGGAATCAACCGCGCCTCTTTTTATCGTTCATTATTATTTAAGCCGGCATACAGCTCTCAATCCGCTGTTATATCGCCAACTATACCCCCATTGAGAATTTACAGTACCAAAAGATCTTTGTTCATACTGTTCAGGATGATCAAGCGGTATATCCTGATCTACACCACCTACTTCAATATTAACAGGTCTTTTCCCTTCATGATCAGAGCATAACGCAAATTTAGGCTCTATCATGCCAATAGATGTGGCCTTACCTGGCTTATAAGTCAAATTAAAAATATGCTCTCGTATTTTAACGGTCGGGCTACCTTCATAAATTAATGGAACAAACGAAGCCAAATCTTCCATAGATGGGAGATTTTGAACACCTCCGCATTCTCTAACCGCACCAGCCCAATAATCTGTGTCATAAGGACAAGTTCTTATACCAAGCTTTCCTTCCGCTACAGCTTTTTCACATTCTTCTTTTGTCATAGGAGTAGGCTTGAATATACAGCCCCATCGCTTACCGTTTGCCGAAAAAGCATATTCATGCGTACAAAGTTTTTCAAAACTTGCATTGCCGGTCCAGTCTTTATCGCGAATAGTAAAACCTGACGGAATTGATTTTTGTTTGTATCCGGGATTTATATTAACATTAAGACTATAATATCCATTATTAAGAGAACAAGCTTTCACCTGATTATAGGAAGCTGTCATAACCTTTTGAACAGAATCGCTGCTTGTAGTTATAGTATAAGTTCCACACGTAGCAGCATTTCCCTGAGGACAATCAACATCTAAAATTGCACAATACGTTTCTATAGTTATATCAACTGTCAACTCGGTATCCATACCTTCAAGCAAAACAGACTGGGAAGTCCAGCTTGGAATATATCCTTTATACGGCGAAACATTTATGCTATAAGTATTTGCCGGTAAATTGCACGCCTTTAAAGTATTTCCTTCTGTCTTAAAACTTGCCCCTGAAATAGTATATTTTCCACACATACCAGGTGTACCGCTCGCACAATTCACATTCAATGTTATACATGCTTTAGGAACTTCTGAAAAATTAACCTTTATAGCTTTATCGGCATTTTTAACCACAACCTCTTTTTTGTTATCAACCCAATCACTTTTCCACCCTTCAGCAGGGTTTGCAGTAAGAATATATGTACCGTTTTTTAAACCGCAATATTCAGCCGAAGGACTAACTGTACCGTTTCCTGTTATACTCGTCCTTATACAATATGTTGGAAGCTTGATATTTGGTTCTTGCTCAACAATTTTACCGTTTGTTAAAATATAATAAGTAAATTTATCCGGATGAGGACAAGATGTAGCATTATAGCTGCAATTTGGTTCTTCTTTACCATTTACGTCAAAAGTTACAGGAGCATAACCATTTGAGAAATCGGTAACAGGCAAGTACCAATCAACATTATCAACTCCTGTAAAAGTTTTTGCTCCAAAAGTACAATTTGCAGCACTTCCTGACCGTTTGTTAAACATTTTTGCATACAATTCACAGAATTTAGTTCGTCCGGAATAAGTTTCTCCTACAATTCTAACAGCATCAGTATTCATTAGCCCATAAGTTCCATCTTGTTTCGTCCAGTATAAACCTTCATCTTTTACAATTGCAGTTACGTTATTTTCTAATGCAAAGTAACTTTTTTTCCTCATTGCTTCAAGTTTATCCGGCATCGCTTTTTGAACAGACGGCAGTGTAACCGCAGCTATAATACCGACAATTAGAATGGTTATCAATAATTCACTCAATGTAAAGGCGCTAAACCTTTTCAGGAGCTTGAAAGAGTTACCCCCCCCCCCCCC
>OJPF01001407.1_pt1 | contig 10963 bp, 8 predicted proteins | sample 1598441 | NCBI WGS metagenome assembly OJPF01 (sample SAMN03922474, study PRJEB24848) | human gut metagenome | isolation source: stool sample | host: Homo sapiens | place: Germany | collected 2010-11 | reverse complement strand
CAGAATGAAAAATTCGCGGCGCATCTTGGCGCATTTTCATCTGGAAATAGTATTATGCAGCGGATATACCGCTTTTTCTGCTGGTAAGATTCGCCACGCAGATGGAAATCTCCTGCTGATTTGTCCGTTTTTCTGCCATATTCACCATGTGCAAATTTTTATCGCGAAATCAGTATATTTATTCATAAAACCGCTTGACAAGCTAATAAATATGCAGTATAATGCCTTCCGTCAAACACAAGGAAGGATGGTGGCAATTATGGCTCACCTGAATGCAAAGAAACTTTTCCCGCTTTTCTTGGCGCTGGCACTCTGCTTGACGTCGGTCAATGCGCTTGCCTGCACCGCTGTTTATGTTGGTTCTGACCTCACCGCGGACGGCACGACGATGTTCGCCCGCTCGGAGGATATTTCCAACAGCTACAACAAGCTGTTCTACGCGATTCCCGCTGGCGTCCATACCGCCGGCGAGGTGTACAACGGCTGCTACGGCTTCACCTACACCTTTACCAAGGACAGCTACGCCTATACGGCGTTCCGCGATGATAACGGCGCGGCGAAGGATGGCGTCTGCCCGGACTGCGGTCAGACCCATGCACATACGCCCTATGAGGCAGGCGGAACGAACAGCATGGGCGTGAGCGTGAGCGCGACCGAAACCATCGGCTGCTCCGACGCGCTGTATGAAGTTGATCCGTACACGGACGAGGGCATTGAAGAGGCCGAAATCACGACCGTATTGCTGAGCGAATCCGCGACGGCGAAGGAAGCAGTCGAACTGCTGCTGAGCATTTACGATTCTGTCGGCGCGGCGGGCGGCTCCGGCATCTTCATTGCGGACGACAAGGAAGTGTGGTACGTCGAAAACGCTTCCGGTACGCAGTATGTTGCCGTCAAGCTGACCTCGACGATGGCGTTTTCGCAGCCGAACATGTCGGTGATTGGTCTGATTGACCTCGATGATACCGAGAACGTGATGGCCTCCGCGAACCTGATTGCTGTGGCGGAGCAGGCTGGCTCTTATGTCGGCGACAAGGAAGCCAACACCATCGACTATGCCGCTTCCTACAATGCGGATCAGGGCGTCGGCTCCCGTATGGTGAACGCGCTGAAGTACTTCAACGCCGCAACCGCCAAGGAAGAACCCGCTTATGCGGATTTCGCCATTTCCAACGTCGCGGATGGCAGCATCGTGCCGATGTATACCAATATCACGCTTGACCATGCATGGAGCGTCGCGGATGTTGTCGGCTACTATCACATTGCGGGCATCGGCTCGACGCGCAACCTTGAAACGCACATCTTCCAGGTCGCCAAGGAAGACAGCATCACCGACACCGTGGAATGGGTCGCGATGGACGACGCGGCGCTGAGCGTCTTCGTGCCGTATTACCCGATGCTGACCACGGATACCTATGCTGGCTATCAGCTCAGCACCGCGGCGGCAGATTTTGTGGAAGCGCATCCGGAAAGCGGCGTGTACTACGCAACGACGAAGAACAAGCGGAACGAGAACGGCGAGCGTGTGAAGGTGGAAGGCTTCTGCGTCCTGCCGGAGAACTGGGCGGATTCCGTCTACTGGACGATGGACACGCTGTCCAATCTCTACGAGTACGGTGCGCTGACGGACGATGAAAAGGCGCAGGTTGAAACGACGCTGGCGGATTTGCAGGCTGAATGCTACGAAGTCTACAATCAGCTGAAGGCTGACCCCGACAACGCCACCGCAATCAGCGCCGCTGCCGCGCAGAAGGTTCACGAAGCCTGCGTCGCGCTGGTGAACAGTGTGAAGTAATACAAGAGGAAGTTCGTTCAATGTGGGCGGACTTCCTTTTTGCGTGGGAGGGGGGAGGAAAGGATGTCGCGCGTCCCCAAACCTTCCCCTCTGGGAAAGGTGCCGTAGGCGGATGAGGTCGGTTCTGCAACAATATCCAAAAAACCATGGGGGTGTGCAATGCGAAGGGGTCAAGGGGGCGACCGCAGACTTCGTCTGTTTTCATTGCCCTCTTGTCGCATCCGCAGAGGCGAAACCTTCTGCAACGATAAAAATCAAGCAGCGTGAACGCAAAATCTTCCCTCTTGCGTTCCACGAACGCTCTATGCTATAATACTCATCGGACAAATTCCCCAAAGGAGCATCGCATGAGCAAGACCAAGGAACGCATTCACGACAGCAATCTCCGCTACAAGCAGGGCTTGGGGCAGAACTTTATTTATGACGAGGATCTTCTCGCCGCGCTGGTGGCATCCAGCGAAATCACCAAGGACGATGATGTGCTGGAAATCGGCCCCGGCGCGGGCAGCATGACCAAATACCTCTGTGATGCGGCACACCATGTCCTCTCCATCGAGCTGGATGAACGCCTGATTCCGCTGCTGACGGCGTTCCTCGCTGAACGCGATAATTTCACCCTCGTGCAGGGCGACGTGATGACGCTCAACCTCGCCGACGTGACGAAAGACCTGCGCAAGCCGCTCTCTGTCGTCGCGAATATCCCATATTATATTACCACCCCGCTGCTGACCATGCTGCTTGCCAGCCCGATTCCGATTCAGCGGATGGCGCTGATGGTGCAGAAGGAAGTGGCGGACAAGGTGCTGGCGCAGCCCGGCGACGATGGCTGGGGGATGCTCAGCGTTCGCAGCCAGTTCTACTGCGACCCGTATCTGGCCATGGATGTGCCGGCAAAGTGCTTTACGCCCGTGCCGAAGGTGGACAGCGCGTTTATCGTCCTGCCATGGCGGGAAACGCCGGCGGTACAGGTGCAGGAGGAAGCTGACTTTTTCCGCGTGGCGCAGGCGGCGTTCGCACTTCGCCGCAAGACGATGACGAACGGTCTGTGCGCCGCGTTCCACATGGAGCGCGCCGATGCCGTGTCGCTGATGCAGACTGCCGGGCTGGATGAGCGAATCCGCGGCGAAAAGCTGACGCTGGCGGAATTTGCGCGGCTGGCGGATGCGTTTACGGCGTGGAAGGCGAAACAGGCGTAACCTGCTGTTGTACTTTCGAATCATTCGTGGCATACTGCAATTAAGGTAACACCGCACAAATGAGGTGGTCGGCTGGGGAATGGATTTTTCGTCAGATGCAAATGCAAATTTCGAAGGTTTACTGGAGGTAAATCGAGGAATTTGCATGCCGCAGATGGCGGAAAAGACATCGCCAGACGCGCCGCCGAATTGTGCGGTGGTGCCTTAGCTCCCAACGAACATTATTGGAGGGAAAACATGTATATCAGCAATATCGACCATCAAAAGGTGCAGGCACTGACGGCGCTTGTGAACGTCATGCCGGGGCAGATTGTCTCCCGTACGCTTGCGCAGAACAAGGCGGTCAGCATCACCCTGTTCGCGTTCGACAAGGGCACCGAAATCAGCACCCACGAATCCACCGGTGACGCCATGGTGCAGGTGCTGGAAGGCACAGGCTGCTTCACCGTGGATGGCAAGGAATACCTTGTGCATCCGGGTGAAGCGCTGGTGATGCCCGCGAACGTGCCGCACGCCGTATCCGCGCCCGAAGCGTTCAAATGGGTGCTGACAGTCGTTTTCCCGGAAGGATTCAAGAAGTAATGGCGGATTTGCAGACACTTCGCCGGATGCTGCTGGGCAGTGTCATCGGCTTGGCGCGCACCTGCACGACTCGTCCGCCGACGGAGACGACGCCCGGTCTGATTCTCGCTGGATTGCACCTCTCGGACGATGCTGTTTCCGCGACGCCGGAGCAGCTGATTGCCCTCAACGAGCGCATCCAGCAAAACAAGTTTGAGGTCAGCCCGAACTGCGCGACGTGCGCAAGCCCCTGCGGGAAGAACGCAGATTACGACCTGCGCCGCTTGGACGACGCGCCGGAGGATGTGCGGCAGGCGAAAACGCGATTGATTGCATTGCTGCAGGTCTGTGGGCATCGCGGCAAGATGGCGGACTGCGTGATGGACGCGGTGTTCGCCCTTGCGGAGGACTGGGACGCGGCAGACTTCCAGGTGTATGAGGAACAATTAACGCAATTACTGGCGGAATGAGGGCGCGCCCATCTGAAACGCAGCAGACAGTCATTTTCTCCTGTCTGCTGCGTTTTTTTCGTGTCCTTTCTCCAAAAACTATGACAATTTGATTGCAATTTGACTTGATTTTTTTCACAATTCAGGGTACAATAAACAAGCAGCCGTTCGCGGCAAATTATACTGAGGTGAACCATCATGGGAAAACGCATTCTGCTGGTGGACGATGAGCCGCTTATTTTGAAAGGCTTGAAATATACGCTTGAACAGGACGGCTACGAAACCGATACCGCCGTGGATGGTCAGGAAGCGCTGGACAAATTCTTTTCCGGGGTGTATGATCTTGTGCTGCTGGACGTGATGCTGCCGAAGGTGGACGGACTCAGCGTTTGTCAGCGCATCCGCGAAACATCCAGTGTGCCGATTATCATGCTGACCGCCAAGGGCGAGGACATGGACAAAATCCTCGGTCTGGAATACGGCGCGGACGACTACATGACCAAGCCGTTCAACATTCTGGAGGTGCGCGCGCGGATTCGCACTGTGCTGCGTCGCGCCGGGGGACACGTCGTGCAGGAGCAGAAAATCATCCGCGTGCATGATATGGAGGTCAACCTCGTCAAGCGCACCGTCACCCTCGGCGGAGAGGAAGTGCGCCTGACCGCGAAGGAATTTGATCTTCTGCAAATGTTCATCACCAACCGCGGCCGCCCGTTCTCCCGCAAGGAGATGCTGGAAGCCGTGTGGAAATACGACGATTATACCGGCGACGCGCGCACGGTGGACGTGCACATCCGCCGCCTGCGCGAGAAGATTGAGCGCAACCCCGATGAACCGGAGTTTATCTTCACGAAATGGAAGGTGGGCTACTATTTCACCGACAAGGACTAAGCCGCTTGCGGCGCTCGTGCGCGGCGCAATGTCGCTGCGCTGGAAGCTGATGCTCACGTTTCTGGTGGTCATCGGCGCTTCCTTCGCCATCATGGCATCTATCCTGACCGGTATGGTCAGCAGCACCTTATATCAGCAGCGCACCCGTCAGGCCACCCGCTCTCTGGAGCAGCTGGCTTCGTCGGCTGCGCCTTTTTTGGCGTCGGCGCAGATGGACGGCCTCTCCGAACTCCTGACCGCGCAGGCGGGTGAACTCGGCGGGCGGCTGCTGGCGGTGGATATGGACGGCAAGGTGCAGGCGGATACCTTTGGCGCAAGGAGCGGGCAGCGGCTCAGTATCCCGGAGACGGTCGCCGTCCTCCTGCACGGGGAGAAATCCGCGTTCGGCATTCACCGCGTCGATTCGGAATCGGGTGTGTCGTATGTGGCGGTCGCGTCCGCCGCGATGGAGGTCAGCGGCAAGACGCTGGGCGCACTCGTGCTGTCCCTGCCGGTGGATGAGCTGCAAAGCGCGCTGGAAACGGTCAAAAGGCAGTTGATGACGGTGTTCCTGATTGTCGCGGGCGCGGCGATGGCGGCGGCGCTAATGCTGTCGGGGATGCTCACCCGCCCGGTCAAGGCGCTGACGCAGACAATTCGCCGCATGGGCAAGGGCGACCTGTCCGCGCGTGTGAACGTCCGCACATCCGGCGAACTCAAGGAGCTGGCGGAAAGCTACAATGCGATGGCGGAGCAGATTGAGCACCTCGACAAGAGCCGCAGTCAGTTCGTCGCCAACGCCTCGCATGAACTGAAAACCCCCTTGGCGACGATGAAGCTGCTGCTGGAAAACATGCTCTATCAGCCGGACATGCCGCAGGAGCTGCGCACGGAGTTCATGCAGGACATCAACCACGAAATCGACCGCTTGAGTGGCATCATCACGGACCTGCTGACACTGACGCAGATGGACAGCCACTCGTCCCCCCTGCGCGTGACAAAAGTAGATTTGTCCGCACTGACGGAGGAAACCGTGCATACACTGCAAATCGCCGCCGAGAAGAAGGGACAGACGCTTACCGCAGACATTGCGCCCGGCATCACCCTCGAAGGCGATTCAGGCAAGCTGATGCAGATCTTCTACAACTTGACGGACAATGCCATCAAGTACACGCCGGAAAACGGGCATATCGCCGTGCGGCTTGCGCAAAGCGGCGCAAACGTGCTGTTCGCCGTCACAGACGACGGCATCGGCATCCCGGAGGAAGACCAGAAGCACATTTTCGAGCGCTTCTACCGCGTCGATAAGGCGCGTTCCCGCGCGACGGGCGGAACGGGACTGGGGCTTTCCATCGTCCGGCAGTTGGCGGCGATGCACGGCGGCACGGTCAGCGTGTCATCCCAGCCGGGGCAGGGCGCGACGTTCACCGTCACCCTGCCGATGGATGCAAAGCGAGGTGAAAAGGCATGAGGCGGCTTCGGCTGACTTTGCTTCTGCTCATGCTGCTGATGCTGCTGACGGCCTGTGCACCGTCCGGCAATTCGATGGAAGCCCTCTCCGTGACCGCCGCGCCGCAGGAGGACGAAATCCCCCGCGCGGATGGCGACGATGCGGCAGCGACAGACACATCCGCCCTCATCTGGTACCGCTATGGCGACGAACCAATGCTGGCGGCGGAGCGGCGGACGGTTTCGCGATTGCCGAATGAGCCGTATGAGACGGCGCTGCTGCGGCTGCTGCTGGACGGGCCGAGTCTGAATGCGCCCGCGCTGCGCGAATTGTTCCCGGCGGGTACGCGCGTGATTTCGACATCCCGGCAGGGCGAAATGCTCTTCGTCACCCTGTCGTATCAGCTGATGAACGGCTATTCGGACGAGCCGAGCAACTGGCGGTCGGACACGGCGTGGGCGCAGGAAGTACCGCTCCGCCGGAGGCTGGCGATGCAGGCGATTGCCGCGACGGTGACGGAAAACACAACTGCCCAGCAGGTCGTCATTCTCTTGGAGCAGCGCGGCGAAACGACGGATTCCATGCGGCTGCGGCAAAAATACTATACGCTGAACGCGGCGGACGACGCGCTCGCCGATCCGCTTCGGCGGGATGAATCGCTGCTGCTGACCGCTTCCGGCACGATGCGGACGATCCTGACCTGCATCCAGCAGCGCGATATCCGCCGCCTCTACCGCTATCTTGCGCTAAGCGACCCGGATACCGGCGAAGCGCGCATGGGATATGAAGCGTTCGCATCCAAATGGACGGAATATCCCGCGCTGACCGCGTTTGACTTCTCCGGCGGCAGCGCCTCCGGCACGCGGGCGGTTTTCACCGTCAGCGGAACAAGATTAGCGGACGGCGTATCGCAGAAGTTTACGGGGCGAAGCGTCCACCTGATGAAAACGGGCGGACTGTGGTGCATCAGCATGAGCCAGCTGACCGCAATTGTGGAGGGAACGCCATGAAAAAAAGCAAGTTTCGCTTGATGGCGCTGATGATGGCGCTGCTGCTGACACTTACTTCTTGCAGCCGCGAAAGCAGCTTGGCGCCCGCCGAGACGCTGCCGCCGCCATCTGCCCCCTACGCCGCGCCGATAGATGATTCCGGCTTGGATTATGAGCGCGATGTCGCCCTCTACCTCCCCGCGAAAAACGGGCAGACGATGCTCTGCTTCTGGCGCACGGCGGCGCTGCGCTACGACCAGATGCCCGCTGAAGCGGTGCTGCAGCTGCTCTTGCAGGAGGAGGGCGACGGGAGCGCCGTGCCGCTGAAGGACTACGGCAGCGTGTCGCTCGCCCAAGGGAGCGCCGTCACAACTGCCGGACACGTCTGCACGGTCGATCTGTCCTCCGCCGCGCTGCAAATGGGCATCCACGAGCTGTACACGGTGTGTTTGTCCATTGCCACCACGCTCTGCGCGCTGCCGGATGTGCGGTTCGTCAATATCCTCGTCGCGGGCAATCCGGTCGCGATGGATGTGCAGAATCTGCTGCCCCTGGGGGCGCTTTCCTCTGCGGAAGGGGAGAACCTCGTCACCCGCTGGGAGCAGCTCGTCGCGCAGCGCACGGGCGCGGGCGGCATTGCGGCGCAGACCCCGCTGAGCAGCGCAGCCGTGCTGTATTTTCCCCTGAAAAGCGGCAGCGGCATCGCCTGTGAAGTCAGGCAGCTTTCCTTCGATGGTCAGAACGCCCAGCAGCTGGTTTATGGTCTGCTGGATGCGCTCTCCGCCGGGGCGAATGATGCCGCGAACATCCCGGATATGCCCGACCTGCGCACGATGCTCCTGATGGCGCCGGAAGTCACGACGCTCTCCAGCGGCCGCCAGTCCGCCGCCATTAACCTTGTCCCCGATGCGCTTCAGAGAATTTCCAGCGCGGGTATCGACCCGGTGTGCTTCTTCGCTGCCCTGACGATGACGCTCACGTCCTACATTCCCTCGCTGGAGCAGGTTGTCTACCGTGTCGGTGATTCCGCGCTGACCAGCCTGTATTCCACCATCCACGGTACGATTGTCCTGCCCGGCGGCATGATGACGCGCGCGAATTTCGGCGGCTTGCTGACTGACGAAGCAGTCTGTTATCTCTCGAACGGCGAAAAGCTGCGCCAAGGAAGGCTGAATCTCCCGGCATCAGAGGCCTGCTCGCCGCGCGCACTGCTGACGGCTGTGCTGGCGACGGAGGGCTTCCCGGCGGGGCTGACGGAAGATGATGTGTTAGGCGTCGCGATTGCGGACGATACGGTACTGGTGAATTTCTCGGCGCATATGGCGGATGCGATTCGCACAAGCAGGCTGAATCAGCGCATGATGGCGTATCAGCTGACGGGCGCGCTGGTGCAGCGGTATCCGGTACGACGGGTGCGGTTCTTCTTTGATGGAGAAGCGAAGAATGCGCTGGATGGCGATGTGATGTGGGCGGGGGAGTTTTTGATGGATTATGTATTGTGTGAGTAACCTGTGGATAAACGCGCGGAAGGAGCAGGGGAGACTTCATCCCTTTTCATCTTCCCCTTGCAATCACGCAAAGTTCACGAAATTCCACTGAATGTTCAAAAATCGTTCATGACAAAGACAAAAAAGGCGGATATAATAAAAGCATAGCCAGTTGGAAAGACTGACTGGACGCCGAAAATGCGAACGGCGGCATGAAATTCGATTTTTGAACCTGAAGGAGGTACAGCAGTTATGAAATTCCGGAAAATGATGGGCTGTATTGCACTGGGCTTGACCTGCGCGATGATTGGCGCGGGCGCGACGATGGCGGCGCAGAACACGTCGGCGGCGGCAGAAGCCGTCACGGCGGCGAACTCGACAACGACGGTTGTTACCAGCCCGTTCACCGCGGCGGTGCAGCAGGTGCGTAACAGCGTGGTCGGCGTGAGCAACTATCAGACCGTGCGCTATGGCAGCTATGGCAACAACTTCTATTTTGGCTATGGCTTCGGCTATGGCAACGGCCGCAACAATGATCAGCAGATTGAGGAGCGCGAGGAGCTGGCAGCTACCGGCTCTGGCGTGGTTATCGGTCAGGGCTTTGTGCTGACGAATTACCACGTTGTGGAGGACGCAAGCAGCCTGCGTGTGACCGTGACGGATGACAGCGGCAACACCGACGAGTACGCCGCGACGCTTGTTGCGTATGACGAATCGCTGGATATCGCCATTGTGTACGCGACGGGCCTTGACCTGCCGGCGGTCACGCTGGGCGACAGCGACACCCTGCAGGTCGGCGACTGGGCCATCAACATCGGCAACCCGCTGGGCTTCACCAAGACCACGACGGTCGGTGTCGTCAGCGCCCTGAACCGCGCGATTGAGTCCGAATCCTACGACAAGTATGGCCGCAAGTCTACCATCACCAACGCCATGATTCAGGTGGACGCCGCGATTAACTCCGGCAACTCCGGCGGCGGCATGTTCAATGTGAATGGCGAACTGATGGGCATCCCGACGCTGAAGTACACCGGCTCGTACTACTCCGGCAGCACCGTCGAGGGCATCGGCATGTGCATCCCGATTAACTCCGCCAAGCCCCTGATTAACAAGGTGCTTTCCGGCGAAATCACCTTCACCGCGCCCGAAGCGCTGGATAACAGCGACGACAACAAGGCGGATAGCAACACTGACAGCACGCTCGTCGGCAAGCCCCGCATGGGCATCACCATGAGCAACCTCGCCAACAGCCGCGCACTGCAGAACGGTCAGATTCCGAAGGGCGTTTACGTTGTGAACGTGGAAGAGAACAGCCCGGCGGAAAAGGCGGGAATGCAGGTCGGCGACATCATTGTGGATGTGAACGACAACGTGATTACCTCGACCACCGAGCTGGCAGCGCAGGTTGCGGACTGCAAGGCGGGCGACGTGCTGAAGATTAAGGTCTACCGCGTGCCGGGCATCACTGATCTGACCGGCAGCGACGACATACCCGACGGCGAGTACATCGACCTCGAAGTGACGCTGGAAGTCATTGATAATGTGAAGCAGTAACAACTGGACAATCGAAAACCGGGACGGAACACGATGAATGTTCCGCCCCGGTTTTAACGTGGGGGAAAAAGACAGGCAGTTTGGTCGCGCCCCTTTGACGCGGCAATGTGCAAGCGCACGGTAAATTTTCCCACTGCATTCATTCCCCCAGATGCTTCCTCATATTCATCAGCGCGTGCTTCTCCAACCGCGACACCTGTGCCTGACTAATCCCAATCTCCCCAGCAACTTCCATCTGCGTCCGCCCCTCAAAGAAGCGCATCCGCAGGATTTTCTTCTCCCGCTCGTTCAAATGTCCCATCGCGTCCGAAATCGCAATGTCCTGCACCCAGTCCTCGTCCCGCACGCGCTCGTCTTTCACCTGATCAACGATGCACAGCGCGTCGCTGCCGTCGCTGCAAACCGGCTCGAATAGGCTTACCGGGTCTTGAATCGCTTCCAGCGCCAGCACGACGTCCATGCGGTCGATGTGCATGTCGGCGGCAATTTCCTCGACGGTGGGTTCGCGGGAAAGCTCCGTTTGCAGGCGGTCGCGCGCACGAAGGGCTTTGTACGCTGTGTCGCGCATGGAGCGGCTGACGCGGATGGCGTTGTTGTCGCGCAGATAGCGGC
>OJPF01001393.1_pt1 | contig 11052 bp, 7 predicted proteins | sample 1598441 | NCBI WGS metagenome assembly OJPF01 (sample SAMN03922474, study PRJEB24848) | human gut metagenome | isolation source: stool sample | host: Homo sapiens | place: Germany | collected 2010-11 | reverse complement strand
GTCGAACGCGCCGAAGTGCGCATGACCCAGCAGCAGTTGGCCGATGCCATCGGCGTAAGCCGCCAGACCGTAAACGCCATCGAGGCCGGGCGCTTCGTCCCCTCGACGGTACTGGCACTGAAGATCGCCCGGATCTTCGGCAAACCCGTCGAACAGGTTTTCCAGCTCGAAGAGGGGGACTGACCGCGGAGACATACCGGCAGACAAGACACGAGGGGACGGTACCGCATGGTACCGTCCCCTTTGTTTTCACGGCAGGCGCTCCGTTCCGAACAGACCGTCCCCGTCTATGCGGCGTGACGCAGTTGCGAAAGCCCTATAACTTGATGTCGTAAATCTGGATCACGCCCTGCAACTTCCCTGCATCGTCGGTGACGAGCAGCGACGTGACCTTGTTACGGGTCATCATCTTCTCGGCCTCGATCAGTTTCTTATCCGCGGAGATGGTTTTCGGGTTGGGCGTGGCGATATCGGCGGCCTTGATATTGAAAAACTCGGCGCGGCGGCGCTCCATCGCACGGCGCACGTCGCCATCGGTCACGATGCCCTCGATCCTCTCGCCGTCGCAGATGATGATGAGCCCCAGCCCGCCCTTGCTGATGGCGTGGATCATATCCGTCGCCGAGCAGTCGGGCGCCACGACTGGGAGGTCGTGCGAACGCATCACGTTGCCCACGGTCATCAGCAGGCGCCGCCCGAGGCTGCCGCCCGGATGCAGGCGTGCGAAATCGACGCTCGTAAAGCCCCGCATCTGCATGAGCGACACGGCCAGCGCATCGCCCATGGCGATCTGCGCCGTGGTCGAGGTCGTCGGCGCGAGGTGCAGGATGCAGGCTTCCTCTTCGACGCTCACGTCGAGATGGATATCGGAATTCTTCGCCAGCGCCGATTCGGGGTTGCCCGTCATCGACACCAGCTTGTTGCCGTTGGAGTGGATGAAAGGCACGATCTTCAGGATTTCGTCGGTCTCGCCCGAATAGGAGAGCGCCAGCACGACGTCGTCCTTCGAGATCATCCCCAGATCGCCGTGGAAGGCCTCGCCGGGATGCAGGAAGAAACTCGGGGTTCCGGTCGAGGCCAGCGTCGCGGCGATCTTGCGCCCGACGAGCCCCGACTTGCCCATGCCGGTGACGATGCATTTGCCGCTGCATGCGAGGATCAGCTCCACGGCATCGGCGAAATTGTCACCCAAGGTCTCCTTCATGTGCTTGAGCGCCAGCATCTCGGTATTGATGGCCTTGCGGGCCAGGTCGAGGATCTGCGCTTTGGTGGTATCGGTCATTATAGCAAGGTTTTAATGAGATTCTCCAGATCGTCGAGTTGCAACATGTTGGGGCCGTCGCTCCTGGCGCAGTCGGGGCAGGGGTGCACTTCGAAGAAGAAGCCGTTGGCACCGAACGCCCGGGCCGCCCGGGCCATGGCCGGCACGAACTCGCGGTTGCCTCCCGTCGTACCGCCCGCACCGCCGGGACGCTGCACCGAATGGGTACAATCCATCACCACGGTCTGCGCGATGCGCAGCATGTCGGGGATATTGCGGAAATCGACCACCAGATTGTTGTAACCGTAGATATTGCCGCGTTCGGTGAGCCATATTTCCGAAGCCCCCGCATCGCGCGCCTTCTCATAGGGGTACTGCATGTCCAACCCCGAAAGGAACTGCGCCTTTTTGATATTCACGGTCTTGCCCGTCCTGGCCGCGGCGGTGAGCAGGTCGGTCTGCCGGCAGAGGAAGGCCGGGATCTGGATCACGTCGACGACCTCGCCCACGGGTGCGGCCTGCCACGCCTCGTGGATGTCGGTCAGCAGGCGCAGCCCCCACTTCGCCCGCACGTCGGCGAGCATACGCAACCCCTGTTCGAGTCCGGGGCCGCGGAACGAGGAGATCGAGGTGCGGTTGGCCTTGTCGAACGAGGCCTTGAAGATAATATCCGTCCCGAGGGCCTTGTTGATCGCCACGAGGCGTTCGGCCACGGTGTCGAGCAACTCGGCGGATTCGATGACGCAGGGGCCGGCGATGAATTTCATAGCTGTCATTTTATAAATTCCGGATGGTGTGACAAAAACTCCTCGGCACGTGCGAGGTCTTGGGGCGTGTCGATGCCGATGGTCTCGACGTCGGTGATGCCCACGCCGATCCTGTAGCCGTTTTCAAGCCAGCGGAGCTGCTCGAGCGACTCGGCCTTTTCGAGCGTGGACTGCGGCAGCGCCGTGACGGCACACAGCACCTCCGTGCGGAAGGCATAGAGGCCGAGGTGCTTGTAGAACGTATGGTGCGCAAGCCACTGCGAGCGTTCGACGCCGCGCAGGTAAGGGATGACCGAACGCGAAAAATAGATGGCCCGCGACTGCGCATCGAGCACCACCTTCGGCGAATTGGGGTTTTCCAGCGCGGCCAGGCCGTCCGCTTCGGCAAAGGGTTTCACGAGCGTGGCGATGTCCGTCGCGGGATCGTCGAAGCAGCGCTTCACGGCTTCGAGCTGCGACGCCCGGATGAAAGGCTCGTCGCCCTGCACGTTGACGACCACGTCGTAGGGCTTTCCCTGCCTGAGGTAGGCTTCCCAGCAGCGATCCGTGCCGCTCTTATGGTCTGCCGAGGTCATCTCGGCCTTGCCGCCGAACGCCACTACGGCATCGTAAATCCGCTCGTCGTCCGTGGCGACCACGGCATCGTCCAGTACGCCCGCCACCTGCTCGTAGACCCGCCGGATAACGGGTTTCCCGCCCAGCACGGCCAACGGTTTGGCCGGGAAGCGGGTCGACGCATACCGCGCCGGTATGATTGCGATAAATTTCATCGGCAGAGGAATTGATCCATAAAATTAAAAAAGTAAAAGGTGAAAAACAAAACTTTCCACCTTTTACTTCTTTCGGGCCGCTATATGAGCGCCTGTTTCAGCACTTCGTCGTTGGTCTTCACGTAATGGAAGGTCAGTCCGTCGATGTATTCGGGCTTGATCTCGGCGATGTCCTTGCGGTTCTCCTCCGAGAGGATCAGCTCGTTGATCCCGGCGCGTTTGGCCGCCAGAATCTTCTCCTTGACGCCGCCCACCGGCATCACACGGCCGCGGAGCGTCGTCTCGCCCGTCATGGCGATGCGATCCCGGACTTTCCGCCCCGTGTAGGTCGAAACGATCGAGGTCACCATCGTAATGCCGGCCGAAGGGCCGTCCTTCGGGATCGCACCCTCGGGGACATGGATGTTGATGTCGTTCTTCTCGAACAGTGCGGGGTCAATGCCCAGCTCCTTGCTGTGCGCCATCACCCACTCGTGGGCGATCGTAGCGGACTCCTTCATCACATCGCCCAGGTTACCCGTAAGGCTGACCTTGCCCTTGCCGGGCGTCAGCACCGACTCGATGTAGAGGATGTCGCCGCCGACCTCCGTCCAGGCCAGGCCCGTCACAACGCCTGTCATGCCGCCCACCTCGTACTCCTCCTTGAGGAACTTGGGCATGCCGAGGATCTTTTCGACCTCCCGGGCCGAAACCTCCGGGGCAAACACCTCGTCGAAGGCGATCTGCTTGGCACGGGCGCGGGCGATCTTGGCCAGCAACTTGTCGAGCGAGCGGACACCCGACTCGCGGGTATAGCCGGCGATGATGCCTTCGACTACCTCGGGGGCCATCGTGAGCTCCTGCTCCTTGATGCCGTGCGCCTCGCGCTGCTTGGGCAGCAGGTGGTCGAGGGCAATGCGCACCTTCTCCTCGATCAGGTAGCCGGGGATATTGATCATCTCCATGCGGTCGCGCAGCGCCGGTGCGATGTTGGCGATATTGTTGGCCGTGGCGATGAACAGCACTTTCGACAGGTCGTACTCCATGTCGATGTAGTTATCGTGGAAGGTGGTGTTCTGCTCCGGGTCGAGCACCTCGAGCAGCGCGCTCGACGGGTCGCCGTGGTTCGAAACGGTCACCTTGTCCACCTCGTCGAGGATGATGACCGGGTTGGACGAACCGCAGCGCTTGATGGTCTGGATGATCCGTCCCGGCATGGCGCCGATGTAGGTGCGGCGATGCCCGCGGATTTCCGACTCGTCGTGCAGGCCGCCGAGCGAGATACGCCCGAACTTGCGGCCCAGCGCCGCCGCCACCGACTTGCCCAGCGAGGTCTTACCCACACCCGGAGGGCCGTAGAGGCAGAGTATCGGGGATTTGAGGTCGCCCTTGAGCTTGATGACGGCCAGGTGTTCGAGGATACGCTCCTTGACCTCCTCCAGCCCGAAATGGTCGCGGTCGAGCTGCTCGCGCGCGCAATTCAGATCGAGATTGTCCTTGGTTACCTCGTTCCACGGGAGTTCCAGCAGCAGTTGCAGGTAGGTCATCTGCACCGAATATTCGGCCACGGCGGGATTCAACCGCTCGACCTTCTGCAACTCTTTCTCGAAGGTTTCGCCGACCTCCTTGGGCCAGTTCTTCTTCTTGGCCTCCTCGCGCATCTTCTCGATGTCGGCATCGGCGCCGTCGCCCAGTTCGTCCTGGATCGTGCGCATCTGCTGCTGCAGGTAATAGTCGCGCTGCTGCTTGTCGATCTCCTGCTTCACGCGCTCCTGTATCTGGTTCTTCAGCTCGGCCAGCTGCTGTTCGCGGATCAGTATTTCGAGCAGCTTGCGGGCACGGGCCAGCAGGCCGGGGGCCTCCAGCAACGACTGGCGGTCTTCGTCCGTAAGCTCCATGTTCGAACAGATGAAATTGATGATGCCGCGCTTGGAGTCGATGTTCTTGATGGCGAAGGCCGCCTCCTTGGGCATCGACGGCGAGACGTTGATGATGTTGAGCGCCACGTCGCGGATCGAATCCACGAGGGCCTCGAACTCGATGCTCTTCAGGTCGGGCGTCGTATCGCGCAGGGCGGTCACCCGGGCCCGGAAATAGGGCTCGGTCGTAATGTATTCGCGTATTTCGATCTTCTCCAGGCCGTTCAGGATCACCGTGAGGTTCCCGTTGGGCATTTCGAGGATTTTGATGATGCGCGCCGCGGTGCCGACCTTGTACATGTCGTCCGGCGCGGGGTCTTCGACGTCGCTCTCGCGCTGCAACACGGCGCCCAGGATGCCGCCTTCGGCATTCACGGCACGTACGAGGCTGATGCTCTTGTCGCGTCCCACGGTGATCGGGGTGATCGCACCGGGGAAGAGCACCGAACTGCGCAGCGTAAGGATCGGGATGATTTCCGGCACTTCGACCTCCTCGGCGACCTCGTCGCCGCCGGTCACGATCGGAATCACGTGGTGTTTGCCGTCGAGCAGCTCGGGAAGCAGGCTCGCATCTTCGACTTCGATGGTTTCGATTATCTTATCTTTTTTACTCATAGTTTACAGATACAAATATATAATGGTGCAAAGGTAACGATTTTTTATAGATATTTATTTTATCTTTGACAGAATGTTAATAACTTTGCAGGCCAAATAACGAAGCAAAACATTCACACCTTTATGCAAATCGCTGATAAATATTCGCCGCAGGAGATCGAACAGAAATGGTACGACTACTGGATCGACAACCGGCTGTTCCATTCGGAACCCGACGGACGCGAACCCTACACGATCGTCATCCCGCCGCCCAACGTGACCGGCATGCTCCACATGGGGCACATGCTCAACAACACGTTGCAGGACGTGCTGATCCGCCGTGCCCGCATGTCGGGCAAAAACGCCTGCTGGGTGCCGGGCATGGATCACGCGTCGATCGCCACGGAGGCGAAAGTCGTGGCGATGCTGCATGAAAAGGGCATCGAGAAGTCGTCGCTTTCGCGCGAGGAATTCCTCGAATACGCCTGGGAGTGGAAGGAAAAATACGGCGGCATGATCCTCAAGCAGCTGCGCAAGCTGGGCGCCTCGTGCGACTGGGAGCGCACCTGCTTCACGATGGACGAACCCCGCACCGAGAGCGTCATCAAGGTATTCTGCGACCTTTACGAGAAAGGCAAGATCTACCGCGGCGTACGCATGGTCAACTGGGATCCCGCGGCGCAGACGGCGCTGTCGGACGAAGAGGTGGTATTCAAGGAGTCGCACGGCAAGCTCTACTACCTGCGCTACATGGTCGAAGGCTCGGACAAGGCGGTCATCGTCGCCACGACGCGCCCCGAAACGATCCTGGGCGACACGGCGCTGTGCGTCAACCCCAACGACCCGCGCTACGGCTGGCTGCCGGCCGGGGCGCGCGTCATCGTACCGCTGGTGAACCGCGCAATCCCCGTAATCCGCGACGAATACGTCGACATCGAGTTCGGTACGGGCGCGCTGAAAGTGACCCCGGCGCACGACGTGAACGACTACATGCTGGGCGAGAAATACAACCTCGAGGTGATCGACATCTTTAACGACGACGGCACGATCAACGACAAAGTGGGGCTGTACGTCGGCATGGATCGTTTCGACGTCCGCAGAAAGATCGAAGGCGACCTGGCGGAAGCCGGCCTGCTGGAGAAGACCGAGGATTATACCAACAACGTGGGCTATTCGGAGCGCACGGGCGTGGCCATCGAGCCGAAACTCTCGATGCAGTGGTTCCTCTCGATGGGACAGCTGGCCGAACCGGCGACGAAGGCCGTCATGGAGGACGCGATCCGCTTCGTGCCCGAAAAATACAAGAACACCTACCGCCACTGGATGGAGAACATCAAGGACTGGTGCATCTCGCGCCAGTTATGGTGGGGCCAGCGCATCCCGGCCTGGTACCTGCCCCAAGGCGGCTTCGTAGTGGCCCCGACGGCTGGGGAGGCGCTCGAAAAGGCGCGCGCGAAAACCGGCGACGCCTCGTTGCAGCCGTCCGACCTCAGACAGGACGACGACGTGCTGGACACGTGGTTCTCGTCGTGGCTGTGGCCGATTTCGGTCTTCGACGGCATCCGCAACCCCGGCAACAGGGAGATCAGCTACTACTACCCCACCAACGACCTGGTGACGGGCCCCGACATCATCTTCTTCTGGGTGGCGCGCATGATCATGGCGGGTTACGAATACCGCGGCGAAAAACCCTTCGGCAACGTCTATTTCACGGGCATCGTCCGCGACAAGATCGGCCGCAAGATGTCCAAGCAGCTGGGCAACTCGCCCGACCCGCTCGACCTGATCGCCAAATACGGCGCCGACGGTATGCGCATGGCGATGCTCATCTCCTCGTCGGCAGGCAACGACGTGATGTTCGACGAGGCGCTCTGCGAGCAGGGACGCAACTTCGGCAACAAGATATGGAACGCCTACCGCCTGGTGAACGGCTGGTCGGCGGACGGCAAGGCCGCACAGGACGAGAACAACCGCCTGGCGGTCGCATGGTTCCGCCAGACACTCGGCGTCGCTTTGCGCCAGATCGCCGACGATTTCGGCTCCTACCGCATTTCGGAGGCGTTCAAGACGGCCTACAAGCTCTTCTGGGACGACTTCAGCGGCCTGTACCTGGAGATGGTGAAACCCGCCTACGGGCAGCCGATCGACGCGCCGACGTTCGAAGCCACGCGCACGTTCTTCGACTCCCTGATGCGCGTGCTGCACCCCTTCATGCCCTTCGTGACGGAGGAGATCTGGCAAGACCTCGCCCCGCGCAAAGAGGGCGAGTCGATCACCGTCGCCCCGATGCCCCAGCCAGACGAAATCGACGGACAGTTGCTGGCGCGGTTCGAGCTGGCCAGGGAGGTGATCTCCTCGGTGCGTAACGTCCGCAACCAGAAGAACCTGCCGCAGAAGGAAGCGCTGACGCTCAAGGTGATCGCCGACGAAAACTACCCGGCCGAGTACGCCCCCGTGATGCGGAAAATGGCCAACCTGACGGCCATCGAGACGGTGACGGAGAAAGACCCGGCGGCCGCAGCGTTCATTGTCAAGACGACGCAATACTTCGTGCCGATGGCGGGCAAAATCGACGCCGAAGCGGAACGACGCAAACTGACGGACGAACTGTCCTATCAGGAAGGGTTCCTCGCGAGCGTGATGAAGAAGCTCTCGAACGAGCGTTTCGTGCAGTCGGCCCCCGGGAAGGTGGTGGCCAACGAACGGGCCAAGCAGGCCGACGCCGAGGCCAAGATCGCGGCCATCAAGGCGCAACTGGAAGCCCTTTCGTAAAAAAATCGGACATACCCTGTCCCGAACCCCGGAGGTTCGGGACAGGTATTTTCCACCGCGGCCACGCCGCAAACGAACCACACCCGCTCCGCAGGGCCGGGTTTAACGACGACACGAATTGCCGACAATCACCATATACACGGACGGTTCAGCGCTCGGGAATCCCGGGCCGGGAGGCTACGGCGCGGTACTCCTTTCGGGACAGCACCGCAAGGAGCTGTCGCAGGGATTCCGCCTGACGACCAACAACCGCATGGAGCTCATGGCTGTCTGCGTGGCACTCGAGGCGCTCAAGTTCGACGGGTCGGACGTCACCGTGTACTCCGATTCGAAATACGTCGTGGACGCCGTGACGAAAGGCTGGCTCTTCAGCTGGGTGAAAAAGCGGTTCGCCGGTAAGAAAAACCCCGACCTGTGGATGCGCTTCCTGCGCGTGTACCGGCATCACAACGTCCGCTTCGTCTGGGTCAAGGGGCATGCCGACACCGTGGAGAACAATCGCTGCGACCAACTGGCGGTCGCTGCCGCCAACGACAAGGCGCATTTACTGGAAGATACGGGTTACGAACCCTGAAAAGGGGCGGACAGCATGTCCGCCCCTTCGTTTTTTTCGGTTCTAAACTCCCCGGAACTTCGCACTTTTAAGCCGGGAATTCCGAATTTCACATTATTATTCCTATCTTTGTCACGATTATCACATAAACTGCAAATAATCCGCCCGTAATGTTTAAAATATACATGAGGCTTCTGGGTTTCGCCCGACCCATCCGCAAATACGCCATCCCCTATTTCTTCTACTCGCTCTTCTACGCACTGTTCAATTCGCTCACGTTCCTGCTGATCATGCCGATCCTCAAGACGATGTTCGATGCGGATTACACGTTCGTATACGTGGAGAAACTCCCCCCGCTGGCGTTCAACCAGGAATACCTGACGGCGCTGTTCAACTTCACCTATTCGCACCTGTTCAACGAATACAACCCCGAAAACGTCCTGCTGCTGCTGGCCATCGTCACCATCTTCGTGAGCCTGCTGAGCAACCTGTTCCGCTACATGGGCGCATGGACGGTCGAGAACATGCGCACGCGCACCCTGCAGCGCATGCGCAACGAGATGTTCTCCAAAGTCGTGGACATGAACGTGGGCTATTTCAGCGACCAGCGCAAGGGCGACATCATCTCGAAAATCACCTCGGACGTCGGCGTGGTGCAGTTCTGCATCACCAACACATTGCAGGTAGCTTTCCGCGAGCCGTTCCTCATCATCGGTTATACGGTCATGATGGTCGCCATCTCGTGGGAGCTGGCACTCTTCTCGGTGCTTTTCCTGCCCGTCGTGGCACTGATCATCGGCAGCATCGTCAAGCGCCTGCGCCATCCCGCGCGGACAAGCCAGCAGCGCATGGGCGAACTGGTCTCGACGCTCGACGAATCGCTGTCGGGCATCAAGGTCATCAAGAGCTACAATGCCACGGGATACGTCAAGCAGAAATTCTACGACCTGAGCGAAGACCTGGCGCGGCTGACCCTTTCGATGGCCCGCCGCCAGCAGCTGGCTTCGCCGATGAGCGAATTCCTGGGCATCTCGGCCGTAGGCGTCATCCTGGTATTCGGCGGTTCGCTCGTATTCAAGGACGCGCTCAGCCCCGAAGGCTTCATCGCCTTCATCGCCATGTTCTCGCAGATAACGCGTCCGGTGCGCACGTTCATCGACCAGTTCTCCAACATCAACCAGGGTATCGCCGCCGGCGAACGCATCTTCTCGATCATAGACGCCCAAAGCGAGATACAGGACAAACCCGGGGCGATCGAACTCGACGGGCTGAAAGACAAGATCGAATTCCGCGACATCCACTTCTCGTACGACGGCAGCCGCGAGGTGATCGAAGGCATCTCGTTCGAGATCAAACGCGGCGAAACCGTGGCCCTGGTAGGCCCTTCGGGCGGCGGCAAGTCGACCCTCAGCGAACTCATACCGCGTTTCTACGACGTAAAGGCGGGAGACATCCTGATCGACGGGGTTTCGGTGCGCGACTACACGCAGGACAGCCTGCGCGCCCACATGAGCGTCGTGGCGCAGGACACCGTGCTTTTCAACGACACCATCGAAGGCAACATCGCCATGGGCAAGGCCGGGGCCACGCACGAAGAGATCGTCGAGGCTGCCCGGATCGCCAATGCCGACTGCTTCATACAGGAAGCCCCCGAAGGCTACCAGACCAACATCGGCGACCGGGGCGTCAAACTCTCGGGAGGCCAGCGCCAGCGGCTTTCGATCGCACGCGCCGTACTGAAGAACCCTGAGATACTGATCCTCGACGAGGCCACCTCGGCACTCGATACGGAGAGCGAAAAACTCGTGCAGGATGCCCTCAACAAGCTGCTCGTCGGCCGCACGTCGGTGGTTATCGCCCACCGCCTGTCGACGATTCACAACGCCGACAAGATCATCGTCGTCGACCACGGCCGCGTGGCCGAGCAGGGCACCCACACCGAACTGCTCGCAAAGGGCGGCATCTATGCCAAACTGATCGAATTGCAGTCGTTCGACTAAAAATGCCGGCATGTACCGATGAGAGGCGAAAAGGAAAAAATGCTGGCGGGCGAATGGTTCGACCCGCATGATGCGGAGCTGACGGCCGACCGCGACCGTGCCACGCGCCTGATGCATCGCCTCAACGTCGAATGCTGCGGCCACGGCGACGACTACCGCACCACACTCGGGGAATTGTGCCCCAACGTCCGCGGGTTCATCCGCGAACCTTTCCACTGCGACTACGGCTACAACATCCACATGGGCGAAGGTTCCTTCGTCAATTTCGACTGCGTTTTCCTCGACCTGGCACCGATACGCATCGGCTGCGGGACGCTCATAGGCCCCAAAGTGCAGCTGCTCACGGCGCACCATCCGTTCGACGCCGCGACACGCGGGACGGCCCTCGAAGCAGGCAAGCCCATCGTCATCGGCGACCACTGCTGGCTGGGCGGCGG
>OJPF01001375.1_pt1 | contig 11159 bp, 13 predicted proteins | sample 1598441 | NCBI WGS metagenome assembly OJPF01 (sample SAMN03922474, study PRJEB24848) | human gut metagenome | isolation source: stool sample | host: Homo sapiens | place: Germany | collected 2010-11 | reverse complement strand
GATCTACACACTGCATATCGTCGGCAGCGTCAGATGTGTATAAGAGACAGATACTCCGCCGTGTAGAGCAGCGGATTTTCACCCTTATAGAGCTTTTTCATCTTGCCGCTCGGATGGTTGCGGACCATTGGCTCGTCAAGGAATTTGACGAGGCCGTTCGTCGGCTCATACACGCCGGTGATGCAGTTGAAGGCCGTGGTCTTGCCGGCACCGTTCGGGCCGATGAGCGCCACGATCTGCCCCTCGGGGATATGCAGCGACAGGTTGTTGACCGCCACAACGCCGCCGAACTGCATCGTGATATTTTCCACGCTGAGGATGTCTTTACTCATCTGCTTTGCCCTCCTCAACTACGTTCTTTTTTGCCTTTTTCGCTCGCATGCGGAACAGATCCGGCAGTTCGCGCTCACCCATGATGCCTTTGCGGAAGAAGAGCACAACGATCATGATGATGACCGAGAACACGACCATACGGAAGCCGTTGCGCAGCAGCGGCACCTTGAACGCGCCGATGTATGCCTCGTTGTCGAGGAAGCGCAGCCACCATTCGGAACAGGCGATGTACAGGAAGGAGGCAATGCAGCTGCCGGAGACGGAGCCGATGCCGCCGATGACGACGATGAGCAGGATCTCATAGGTCATGGCCGAGGTGAACACCTTGGCCTGCACGGTCGTTGCGAACATCGCAAAGAGCGCGCCCGACACGCCCGCAAAGAACGAGCTGATGACAAACGACAGGCTCTTATGCTTGGCGAGATTCACGCCCATGGCCTCCGCCGCGATCTCATCGTCACGAATGGCCTTGAAGACGCGGCCATAGGACGAGTTGATGAGCAGGACAATAAGAAAAATGCAGATACCGGCTAGCAAAATCGGCACGACCGCGCTCAGGCGGAAAATGACCTTGCCGGAAGCATTCGTAATGTTGAAATCCGCAAACGTCGGATAGCCCTTGAGGATGTTGGCGCCGTTGGTGACCTTGCCGAGCGTCTGCCACTGGAAAATGGCGCGCAGGATCTCGGCAAAGCCGAGCGTCGCGATGGCCAGATAATCGCTCTTGAGGCGCAGGACCGGCAGACCAATCAGATACGCGAAGAACGCGGCGACCAGACCCGCGAAAATAATAGCCACTATCACGCCGAGCACCAGACTCACGCCGCCGCCGAAACCGGTGGCGCCGAACAGATGCTGGAACATCTCCTGAAAGGAGAAGTGGACGCTCGAACCCTCGAAGAGGTAATACACGCTGTCACGCGCAGCGTCCGGGATCATGAAGATCGCGTAGGCATACGCGCCGAGGAGCATGAAGCCCGCCTGACCGAGCGAGAACAGGCCGGTAAAGCCGTTGAGCAGGTTCATGGACACGGCGACGAGCGAGTACACCGCACCCTTTTTAATGACCGTAAAAAGCAGGGAGCCGGGAGACATCACATTCTCCAGCACCATCGTCACGAGCGTGAGCACGAGCACGATAGCAAAGGTGATCAGATTGCCGCGGCGCGCTTCTTTGTCTTTCGCTTTCAGCACAGTGATCCCCCCTCTCAGACTTTGTCCGTGGCCTTTTCACCGAACAGGCCGGTGGGCTTGACCACAAGGACAACGATCAGCAGTGCGAACGTGAACGCATCGGAGAACACCGTCATGCTGGTGCCCTTGATGAGCGTTTCGCAGATACCGATGATGAACGCGCCGATCACGGCGCCGGGGATCGAGCCGATGCCGCCGAACACCGCAGCGACAAACGCCTTCAGACCGGGCATGGCGCCGGAGGTGGGGATAACGGTCGGGTAGTTCGTGAAGTACAGCAGCGAGCCGACAGCCGCCAGAAACGAGCCGATGATAAACGTTACGGAGATGACCTTGTTGATCTGGATGCCCATGAGCTGACTGGTCTCGAAGTCCTTCGCGACCGCGCGCATGGCCATGCCGATCTTTGTGTGGTTGATGAGCCACTGCAGCAGCAGCACGAGCACGATCACGAGCACAGGCGTGATGACCGTGACCCAGTGCGTGGACGCGCCGAGGATCGTGACCGTGCCGGACACGAACGGCAGCGACGGATACGTCTGCGGCTGGCCGCCGGTGGCATATAGTGCCACGTTCTGCAGCAGGTAGCTCACGCCGATGGCCGAGATCATGACCGACATGCGCGGCGCGCTGCGAAGCGGCTTATAGGCCGCGCGCTCGATGACGAAGCCGAGCAGCACCGTCAGCACGAGCATGAGCGGAATGGACACGTACACCGGCAGGGACGCGCACATGAAGACCATCATGAGGCCTGCACACATGAACACGTCGCCGTGGGCGAAGTTAATGAGACGCAGGATGCCATAGACCATCGTATAACCGATGGCGATCAGGGCATACTGGCCGCCCAGCGAAACGCCGGATAAAATTTGTGCGACTAGAAATTCCATCTGTTTCCCTCTCTATCGTTTGCAAATGCGGACATTCAGCCGCCGCGAAAACCGTGGAGCTTCCGCGGCTTTCGCAGCGGCTCAAAATCCCAAAGGGGGAGCCGAAGCTCCCCCCGGATTCTTGATCTCAGACCGATTCAGAAGCTCAGGAAGCCTTCTGCTGTGTCACAAACTTCCACGCATTGGCAGCCGAGTCGATGGTCTTGATATAAGCGGTGTCGCGGATCGCGTCGCCCGTCTCGTCGAAGGCGATGTGGCCGGACACGCCGTCATAGGTCACGCCGGGCAGCGCTTCCATGACCTTGGCCGGATCGGTGGAGCCGGCAGCCTTCAGCGCCTCAAGTGCAACATAGTAAACGTCATAGCCCATGGCCGTCACAGCAGAGATGGTGTCGTCGCCGCCGTTGGTGGTCTTGGCATCGGCATTGCCGTTGATATAGGCCTTGATGCCGTCATCAAAAGTCTTGTTGCCGCCTTCTGCGTAGAAGGTGGAGACAAACGCCTGAACGCTCGTGCCCTTGGCAGCCTGCAGGACCATGTTGTCATCCCACGTGTCGGAACCAAGGAACGGGATGCCGACGTTCAGGGAAGCCGCCTGAGAGACGAGCTGCGTGGAGTACGCGATCGACACGGGCGCGAAGATAACGTCGCAGCCCTGATCCTTCGCCTTGTTCAGGTAGGAGCTGAAGTCGGAGTTGTCCTTCGGGAAGGAGTCGGTGACGACCGTGCCGCCGGCCTTCTCAAACGCCTGCTTGAAGAAGGTGACCAGGCCCTGGTCATACTCGTTGCCGTTCTCGCCGAGGCAGTAGGCCTTCTTGGCCTTGAGCTCGGAAGAAGCATAGTTGGCAAGGACGGTGCCCTGGAACGGATCCAGGAAGCAGATGCGGAAGTAGTGGCTGTTGCCCGCCGTGACGTTCGGGTTCGTGCAGGTCACGCCCACGGCCGGGATGCCGGCCTGCTTGAACGTATCGGACGCGGCGATGGACACGCCGGAGCCATAAGAGCCGAGCACGATGGAGACCTTCTCATTGACGAGCTTGGAAGCCGCCGAGACAGCCTTCGCGGAGTCGGAGCCGTTGTCGGAGTAGACGAGCTCGACCTTATAGGTCTCACCGCCAATCTCGACGGTCGGGGTCTCCTGGTTGGCATACTGCATGCCGAGCATTTCCTTCTTGCCGCCGGCGCCGGAGTCGCCGCTGGCGGGCTCGAACACGCCGATCTTAACGACCTTCTCGCCGTTGTCGGCCGTGCCCTTGTCGCCGCCGCCGCAGGCGCACAGCGCGAACACCATGACCAGAGCGAGCAGCAGAGCAATCGCTTTTTTCATTGTATTTCCTCCAATCATTTCTTCTCCGGACGGTGTCCGCATTGCGTGGACATTTGTCCTTCAAATGAATATGACGGCATTATACTATCTTTTTGCAAAGAATGCAATATCAATTTCACAAAATATTCATATTAAAATTTCGAATACCTTGCGCACAATCACAGTCACAGCACAAACGGGCTCGCGCGCCAGTCGCCGCCGCAGCGGCGCTCCTCTCTGGCAGGGCAGCCGAGCACGTAGAGATCGTGCGCATCCGCCGTCAGGGCAAAAATCTCTCCGGCCTCGCCCGGCAGGCTCCGTCCGGCGGCCGGCTTCGTGATAACCGGCACCGAGGTGCGCGCATCGATCGCGCGCAGCAGCTCTCTGCCCTGCGCGCCGATGGCCAGCACACGTGCATACGGCGGCGTGCCTGTGTCCATGCCGGCGGTAACGCCGAGGGCCGCGCACATCGTCATGCGCCGGATGCGCGAGAGCGCATAGCGCTTGGATTTCGCCGCCGCCAGCACACCGTCGAGCGTCGGCGCCTCGTGTGCGGCGCGGTACAGGCTGTTGCCCAGCCCCTCGGATGCGCCGGGCAGCGTGTTGTATGCCGCCTGCGGCAGCATGCGCAGGCGCGAGAGCAGCGCGCTCTCCAGTGCATCCGGCAGTACCGGACCGCGGCCAAGTGTTTTTTCCTGTGCGCTGATCTCCGCCGCCGCTTTCGGCAGAAAGGCGGACACGTTCTCCCCTGCGCCGATGCGCGTGCGCAGCTCACTCGCCGAGCGCACGTTTCCCTCCGCCGGACGGTCGTGCTGCGCGCCGGTGCGCAGGATCGTCAGCGGGTGCAGGTCGAGCCGCTGATCAAAGATCGCCTTGAGATACTCCACGGCAAGAATATTGTTCGGCGCCTGCAGCAGCTCCGCCAGCGCGCCCACGCGCCGCGCGGCTGCCCGCTGCCGTGCCGCCGCAAACGGGATGCCGGCCTGCAGCTCGGCGCGCAGGTCCTCGCCCAGCAGCGGATCGAGCAGCGCCACGGCCACCCGCTGCAGCGGCTCCAGCTCACCGCACTCGCTGCCGAAGCTCAGATGCGTCACCACGCCGAGGCCGCCCAGCAGTCCCACAGCACCGCGGGCAAACCCCTCCGCCGACGACAGCGCCCATGGCAGCGGCAGCTCCAGCACCAGATCCGCCCCGCAGCGCGCGGCGGCCTCCGCACGCGCAAACTTGGAATACACCGCCGGACTGCCGCGCTGCACAAAGTCGCCCGACATGACGCACACGACCGGGCAATCCGCCCCCAGGCGCGCGCGCGTTTGCTCGATGAGCCGTGCATGACCGTTGTGAAACGGGTTATACTCTGCAACAATGCCGATAACATTGCCCATTTTTGCACCTTCTTTCGAAAAATACTTGCGTTTTCCAACGAAATGATTACAATAAGAGTGTTATGGCATCATAATACTGTGGTTTTGCGAAAATTACAATATTTTATATGAGAAAGGAATCTGACTATGAAAATTCTTGTCATCAATGCCGGCAGCTCTTCCCTGAAGTATCAGCTGATCGACATGGAGACCGAACACGTTCTGGCCAAGGGTCTGTGCGAGCGCATCGGCATCGACGGCCACCTCAAGCACACCCCGCTCATCGGCGGCAAGCCGGTCTTTGACGAAGACCTGCCGATGCCCACCCACTCCGAGGCCATCGCCGCGGTCATCGACAAGCTGACCAGCACCGAGTACGGTATGGTCACCTCCATGAAGGAGATCGACGCCGTCGGCCACCGTGTCGTCCACGGCGGTGAGAAGTTTGCCTGTTCCGTCAAGATCGACGACGCCGTCATGGCCGCGCTCGAGGAGTGCACGCCGTTTGCTCCGCTGCACAACCCCGCCAACATCACCGGCATCAACGCCTGCCGCGCCGTCATGGGCGACGATGTGCCGATGGTCGCCGTGTTCGACACCGCGTTCCACCAGACCATGCCCGGCAAGGCCTATATGTACGCCATTCCTTATGAATATTACCGGAATGACGGCATCCGCCGCTACGGCTTCCACGGCACGAGCCACCGTTACGTGTCCGCCCGCTGCGCCGAGCTCATGGGCAAGCCCATCGAAGAGCTCAAGCTTATCTCCTGCCACATGGGCAACGGCAGCTCCATCTGCGCAATCGACGGTGGCAAGTGCGTCGATACGTCCATGGGCTTCACCCCGCTGGTCGGCCTGCCGATGGGCACTCGCTGCGGCGATCTCGACGCCGGCGTGATCCAGTTCATCATGAACAAGTACGGCATCAGCATCGACGAGATGCTCAACATCCTCAACAAGAAGTCCGGCGTGCTCGGCGTCTCCGGCGTCAGCTCTGACTTCCGCGATCTCGACGCCGCCGCTGCCGAGGGCAACGACCGCGCACAGCTCGCGCTCGACATGTTCCACTACTGGGTCGCCAAGGTCGCCGGCTCCTACGTCGCGGCCATGAACGGCGTCGACGCCATCATCTTCACCGCCGGTGTCGGTGAGAACAGCAAGTCCTCCCGCGCTGCCATCGCTGAGTACTTCGGCTATCTGGGCGTGAAGATCGACCCGGTCGCCAACAGCAAGCGCGGCGAAGACATCATGATCTCCACCCCCGACTCCAAGGTCAAGGTGTTCGTCATCCCGACGAACGAGGAGCTCGTCATCGCCCGCGACACGAAGGCCATCTGCGGCTGAGTTTCCCGGAGCACAAAACCACGGCGCTAAATCAGCGCCGTGGTTTTTCTCGTCCAAAACGGGTCATACTAAAATTATATAATGTGGCTTCCTGTATGTTTCCGAGAAAAACTTTGCCATGTCCCGGGAAAAACCGTTGACAAAACCTGTCCGGAATGATAAACTGTCAAGGCCGCATTGAGTGGGTACCAAGCGGAGGCATGCCTCCCGCCCACAAGAGCGAGACTCTACAGAGAGGCAGGTGCAACGAGTTTGAAGCACGCTATCATCGTTACCGGCGGTAAGCAGTACCGCGTGGCCGAGGGCGACGTCATCTTCGTCGAGAAGCTGGATGTCGAGGCCGGCGAGGCTGTGAAGTTTGACCGCGTTCTGGCTGTCATCGACGAGGACAAGGCTGTTTTCGGCACCCCCGTGGTGGAAAACGCCGTCGTTTCCGGCAATGTCGTCAAAAACGGCAAGAGCAAGAAGATCCGCGTCTACAAGATGAAGCCGAAAAAAGGCTATCGCAGAACACAGGGCCACAGACAGCCCTACACCAAGGTCGAGATCACGAAGATCGAGGCCTGATTTCCGCAACTGATTTTGACACATGGAGGTGTAATTCGAAATGGCACATAAAAAAGGCATGGGTTCCACCAAGAACGGCCGCGACAGTGAGTCGAAGCGCCTTGGCCCCAAGAGAGCCGACGGTCAGTTCGTTCTGGCCGGCAACATCCTCGTCAGACAGCGCGGAACGAAGATCCACCCCGGCATCAACGTCGGCAAGGGTAAGGACGACACGCTCTTCGCCCTCGTGGACGGCGTCGTGAAGTTTGAGCGCAAGGACAAGGATCGCAAGCAGGTCTCTGTTTACGAAGAGATCGCACAGTAATCGCAAACGGGGTGGGCATCGCGCCTGCCCCGTTTTTCTATCCCCCGCCGGGCTGCCCGGCAACGAAAGTGAGGAATGACCATGGCTTCGCCATTTGTTGATAAAGTGACCATCACCGTGCGCGCAGGCGACGGCGGCAACGGCGCAGTGACCTTTCACCGCGAGAAATACGTGGCTGCCGGCGGGCCCGACGGCGGCGACGGCGGGCGCGGCGGCGACATCATCTTTGAAGTGGACGACAACATGTCCACGCTCATGGATTTTCGCTACAAGCGAAAATATGTAGCCGCCAACGGCGCCGACGGTCAGGGCAAGCGCTGCTCCGGCCGCGTGGGCCAGAGCCTGCACATCCGAGTGCCGCGCGGCACCCTGCTGCGCGACGCGGACAGCGGCGCGATCATGCACGACATGTCCTCAGGTGAGCCGTTTGTGGCCGCGCGCGGCGGGCGCGGTGGCTGGGGCAACCAGCACTTTGCCACGCCGACGCGGCAGGTGCCCCGCTTTGCCAAGCCCGGCCTGCCGGGCGAGAGCCACACGATCCTGCTCGAGCTGAAACTGCTGGCGGACGTGGGCCTCGTCGGCTTCCCGAACGTGGGCAAGAGCACACTGCTGTCCGTGGTGTCGAAGGCGCACCCGAAGATCGCAAACTACCACTTCACGACCCTTTTCCCCAACCTGGGCGTCGTGTACGTGTCGGAGGGTTCGTCGTTCGTCATGGCGGACATCCCGGGCATCATCGAGGGCGCGAGCGACGGCGCCGGCCTCGGCCACGATTTTCTGCGCCACATCGACCGCTGCCGCCTGCTGGTGCATCTGGTGGACGTCTCCGGCAGCGAGGGACGCGACCCGGTCGAGGACTTCGAGACCATCAATGCCGAGCTGCGCGCCTACAGCGACGTGCTGGCATCGCGTATGCAGATCGTCGCCGCCAACAAGTGCGACCTGCTCGGCGATGACCGCACGAATATCGACCGTCTGCGCGCGCACGTCGAGGCGCAGGGCTACGAATTCTTTGAAATGAGCGCCGCCGCCCACACCGGCACGCGCGAGCTCATCCAGGCGTGCGCGGCCAAACTCGCCGAGATCCCGCCGGTCCCGCCGTACGAGGCCGACTATGTTCCGCCCGAACCGGAAGTCGGCACGAGCGACGAGCTGCAGATCCGCCACTTTGACGATCTCTGGGTCGTCGAGGGGCCGTGGCTGCAGCGGCTCATGGGCACGATCAACTTCGGTGACTACGAGTCGCGCATGTACTTTGACCGTGTGCTGCGCCAATCCGGCCTGTTTGACCGGCTCGAGGCTATGGGCATCGAGGAAGGCGACACGGTGAGCATTTACGATCTCGATTTTGAGTTCCGGTTCTGACCCAATGCCCCAAACAAATATCCCCGCTGGACGCAGACTGCGTCCAGCGGGGATTTCTTTATTCTTTATTTTTTATTCGATTGCTTCCGGCTTTTGCTCCGGTTCGCTTTCCGCCTTCGGCTCCTCCGGCAGGACCACTGGCACGAACTGCTTGGCGATCTTGTTGTTGCCGGACTTGACGCTGAAGTAGCCGATGACGCTGAACGTGAGCGCACCGACAAAGTTGACAAACAGATCCTGCATCGTGTCATACAGGCCGACATCCAGATAACCGCCGAGACCGAGCGACTTGCCGTTCACAGCCACGTCCGTGATATTATCCACCAAAATAGGAATATTGTTGTTCGTCGGGTCGAGCGTCACGGAGGCGAAGGAGTGGATGATCGTGTCCTTCTGCATATCCATGTGGAAGAGGTAGTCCATTGAGAACTCGAAAAACTCCCACAACACACCGACCGTCATGGAAAAGCAGAACGCCACCAGCGCCAGAAACACCGGCGAGAGCTTGAAATGCTGCGGTTTGTTGCGGTTGAGCAGGTCCACCATGGCGAAACCGAACGCCGCGCTGATAAAGCCCGTCGTCGTGTGCAGCATGGAGTCCCAATGCGGGTAGGTGATAAAATAGCTCTTGAGCTCGCCGAGGATCTCGGCGGCGAAAATGAAGATCAGGATAATGATCTCCAGCGTGCTCGGCAGCTCGATGCGGAAGTTGCGCTCCACGAATCGCGGCAGCATGAACAGAATCAGCACCAGCACGCATACGAACGTGCTCTCATAGTTTTTATGGATGATCGTCATGACCATGACGCCGATCACGATCAGACGCAGAATCCAGTAGACGGCTACGACCGCCGGCTTCGGTTTGTACTTCTGGTTTTCCTGCTCAATCTTTTTCAGAATCTTCGGGTCGCTCATATTTATCCTCGCTTATCCATTTCTCTGTTCGGTTTCTCTCAGGCGGCAGCCGACGGCTGACGCCGGTCCACAGCCCGGCGTGCCGCTACGTAAATGATCAGATACAGCACCAGCGACAGCGCAAGCGCCGCAAACACATCCAGAATGGAGTGCTGCTTGACGAACACCGTAGCCGCGCAGATTGCGACGGCAATGATGACTGCCGGGATGCGCACCTTTTTTAAATACTTGCTGTCAAACGTCACAGCCAGAACGGCCATGCAACCGACCACGTGCATACTTGGCAGTACGTTCGTCGGCGTGTCAGCCGAATAGATCGCGTTGACCAGCCAACCGCACAGCGTGCTCGTATCCACATCCGACGGACGCAGCAGCTGGCAGTTCGGCCAGATCATGCAGATTGTCAGCGAGATGGAAAAGCCCGCGATAATGAACGCCGCATAGCGAATAAATGCACGGCGATCGTCCTTGAGCAGCGTCACAACGACAGGAATGATCAAAAACGGGTACCAGAGCACATACGCCAGAATGAATCCCGGCAAAAACGGGATTTTGTCGTCCAGCGGCAGATACGAAACGAAGCACCCCGCCGTCGAGGGCACCATGCGCTCGACCAGCGCAAACCAGATCAGATAAATGGGCAAATACAACACCAGCAGCACATATTTGTGTTCCTGAATATATTTCTTCATAAAACTGTCTCCTTGTATATGAAAGCGCGAAAAAGCGCTTACCTGTTCGCTCAGGTGTCTGCCTCGATCTTCGTGATGCGGCCCAGCAGCCGGATCAACTCGCGGGAATCCTGTTCGCCCAGCTGCTTGAGAACATGCTGAACGTGCGCACACAGCGCCGCATGCATCTGCTCCGCCGTCCGGCGGCCGAGCTCTGTCAGCTGCACGACAACGCGGCGCCGGTCATGACTGTCGGCGCAGCGGCGCAGCATTCCCTTTTCCTCAAGCGCTCGCAGCATCGCCGCCGTGCGCGGCGCGCTCACGCCCAGAACCTCACGCAGTGCACCCGGCGTGCTGCAGCCGTTTTGCGCGCTGAGATAGTCCAACAGAAAATTCTCGCCCTTAAGCGGCTCCTGCACACTCTGCGGGATGCAGGAACGGTTCAGAGAAGTGACCGCAAGCAGCATTTGCTCGGTCAGTTGCTGCAGTTCCATGATGCCGCCTCCTTTTTGTTAACCCCGTTAATCAGCATTTCGTAATGTTAACACTCCGCCCGGCGATTGTCAAACCTAATTTATGGGATTTCTTTGCTTTTGATCCGATGCTTTTTTTCACTCGCTGCACCACTGCCGGACACATGGCGCCGCTCTGTGAAAAAAATGCGCAAACGGGGAAAAAATTCGGCACATTTGCAAAATGATGCAACATTTTCCGCGTCTCATGCATTATAATTGTTGACGAGTGATTATCAATGTGTTATTTTATGAATAGACTGTAAACAATGCAATTTTCACCCACAGCAACCGTTCCCCCCGCACCCCCGCGCGATTTCTTTTTATCGATCACCAGCTAATGTGAAAGGCGGATGTAATCAACATGAAAAAAGCAACTCATCGCAAGCAG
>OJPF01001344.1_pt1 | contig 11332 bp, 8 predicted proteins | sample 1598441 | NCBI WGS metagenome assembly OJPF01 (sample SAMN03922474, study PRJEB24848) | human gut metagenome | isolation source: stool sample | host: Homo sapiens | place: Germany | collected 2010-11 | reverse complement strand
CTTTCGCCCGTTCTCGTGATGCATTTTAGCATACGAAATTCGGTTCCGGAAGCTCCCCCGGGGGATATTTGATAAAAAAAGATCGAAAAAATAGTGACGGTTTTGTCTTGTGAAAAAGTGGCCATAGTCGCTTTGGCCTATGTTCGGAAACAAAACCGGACCGGTATCTACCGGATCTGGTCCACACCGGGACGATCCGCCAGCACCTGACGCACCTGACGCCGCCGCAGAAATACCGTCAGCCAGCACACCGCCATGGTGATCAGACCGCAGACGGTCATGCAGAGACGGTAATCCAGCACCTCTCCCAGTGCGCCGATGGCCAGAGAGAGCGCCGCTCCCGCCGCTGTGCAGAGCATGGACTCATAGGCGTTGAGCCGGGCGCGCAGCCGGTCGGGGATATAGCGCTGGACTGCCGCCTGACGGATGGTGGCGCTTTGAATGCCCAGAAAGCCGCAGATCGCCCGATTCACCAGCATCAGGGGATATGGCAGCCACAGCAGGCAGGTGTCCATCAACTCATAGGTCTGATATACACCGAACAGAAAGCCAAAGCGCTTTTTCTCCGGGAGAGAGTAGCGGTAGCGGATGGCTCCGCCGATGGTGCGCCCGGCAAATTCCGCAACGGAGAAAAAGGAATACATGGCGGTAGTGAAGCCCGGCGCCGTGCGGAAAAAGGCGATGAGCAAGGGAGAATAGCCCGAGGCCATGCCGTTGGTAACGGACATGTACGCATAGAGCCCGTGCAGGCCGTGCTCCTGCCGCAGATAGGCGGCTGCTTCCCGGACATCCCGCCACCATGTTTTCAGAGACAGCAGCGGCTCCTGATCCCGGCGGCTTTCCTGCACGCGAATGCGACTTTCCAGGAAGGCCGCCAGTACCGAAAGCGCGGCCTGTATCAGCAGCAGCCGTCCCACGCCCAGCTTATCGTACAGCACCGCCGCCAGCGGCATCATCAGAACCTTCAAAATGGGATAGAGCATGGCTGAGACGGTGTAGGCCCGCTCTTCCTGCCCCTTCGGCAACAGCAGGGGATAAAAGCTGTTGTAGGCCAGCTCGTCGAAGGCCCCGAGGCACGACACAAGCAGGGAAAAGGCCAGATAAGCAATATAGGAAAAGGAACTGTGCAACAGAAACAGTCCTGCTCCGGCGTAGCACACACCGTTGAGCAGGTCGCCCCACACCAGAAAAGGCTTACGCGGCAGACGATCCATCATGGGAGCGACGACCAGCGGCAGCAGCACCATCGGGATCAGCTGGATAGCGACCACCAGCGCCGCTGCCAGCGTGCTGCCTGTTTCATCAAAGACCAGAAACGATAGGGCAAACTGACTGATAATGCCGCCTGCGGCGCCCAATGCTGTGGCGGCAGTAATGCGGGTAAAGTCCCGCGTCCAGAGTGTTTGTTTCATAGTGTTCACCTCGCGGCTATAATTATCGCACAGCTCCTTACAAAAGGAAAGCATGTCATCATGGGAAAATTATTCCCAGAATGACACGCTTAGATTGGCAAAAACACTATATTATAGGAAACTCCTCCAGCAGACGGCAAGCTTGGCGGTATTGGCGGTTCGCCTTGTACCATGCCAGCACCCACTGCAGGTGGAACCGGGTGAAGCCCATGGGGTATGTCTCCTGCAGCTGCCGGAAGCAATCCAGCAGCTGCGCGCCGTAGGCGCTGTCGTGAAGGTAATCCGCATGCTCCAGCCGATAGCGTACCAGCGCCAGCATCTGCCGCTCTGTCTCGCAGGCGGTCAGAGACTCCGCCTGTTGGACGGCTGCCAATGCCTGCTCCCGGTGCCCTAACTGTTCATGGCAAATGGCGAGCTTGTGCAGGCCCAGAAAGCTGGGATGCGGGAGGGCGGAAAAGTAGGACAGGGCTTTTTCCGGCTGGCCGAGCTGCAGCTGCGTGGCAGCGGTATTGTAGCGGAGGGAGGCCAGACTGTCCGTGTCGCCAAGGGCCTCTGCCAGATGCTCCGCTACAGAAAAATGGGTCATCATTTCCTCCATGCGGCCCAGATCCGAGTAGCAGTTTCCTATAAGAATACGGCAGGAAAGCATCATGTGGGGATAACCTGCGTCTGCCGCCGAGCGGTAGGCGTCTCGCAGCACCTCGATGGCGGTTGTATACTCCCCCTTTGTGTAGAGGGCTTTCCCGTGGAGCGAGGACAGCAGCGGCAGCGGATCCAGCCGCGCGGCCTCGTCCCACCGCCCCTGCAGAGCACGCTGCAGAGCCAACTGCCGGGTGGAGAGAAACGGCTCCCATTCCTCCGACAGGGGCTGCATGGTATCTGTGTAAAAGGCAGCCAGCAACAGGATGTCCGCCGCCAGCGGACTGCAGGCAAGTCTCTCCTGCTGGGGCAGTACCAGCTGCTCATAGCAAAGGAAAAAGCCGGGACTGCCGGAAAGCAGGGCGTTCCAGCAGGGCTTCAGATCCTCCGGCTCCGGTATCCAGACAAGGCCCAGACGACGAAGCAGAAGCTCCGTCACCTCCGGAGAGGGCTCTGCCTTGCCCTGCTCGATCTTGGACAGGTAGGAGGGAGTGCAGATGCCCAGGCACAGGCCGTCCTGACTCCAGTCCCGCCGGAGACGGGCCTGGCGAATCAGCAGCCCGGCGATCTTTGCGCCCCTCATCCGATGAGACCCCGCAGAATGCATGCAGCCGAATGGAGGGCAAAGAGTCTGTGGCCGATGTTGGCAGCAGGCCCCGCCTGCCGGATTGTTTCTTTGTTCATTTTGCTTCCTCCGAAAATCAAATTGCGGATCGTCTCGACCGGAACACCGCTTAGCCCCTCCCGTGTCATACTTGTGGGCTTTTACATGCGCAGCCCCGTACTCCGGAAGGAATACGGGGCCAATACGGTTCTGTCAGAGATCGAAATAGCGGTCGAACTCCGCTGGGTGCGGGATGCGGCTGATCTCCTGCGCGTCGGCGCGGAGCGTTTTGACGAGCGTCTCGAGCAGCGGCATCGGGAACACGCCGCCGCGCGTGAGATAGTCGTGATCCGCTTCCAGCGCGTCGAGCGCTTCGTCGAGGCTGGCGGGCAGGTGGCCGAGGCGCTTGCGCTCGTCTGCCGGGAGGTCGAAGAGATTGAAGTCAAACGGCCCCCAGCCACGTCCTGCCGGATCGATCTCGTGCTCAATACCGTCGAGGCCTGCCATCAGAATGGCAGCGTAGGCAAAGTACGGGTTGCACATCGCGTCCGGGTTGCGGAGCTCGAAGCGCTTCTTGTCCGGCGATTTAACATAGGCCGGGATGCGCACGACGGCGCTGCGGTTCGCCATGGCATAGCCGATGGTGACAGGGGCCTCGAAGCCGGGGATGAGGCGCTTGTAGGAATTCGTGCTGGGGTTCGTGATGGCGCAGAGGCTGCGGGCGTGCGTCAGCAGGCCGCCGATGAAGTGCATGGCCGTGCGGCTGAGCTGGCCATAGCCATCCGGATCGTAGAACACGGGCTGACCGTTCTTGCGCAGGAGCATGTGTACGTGCATGCCGTTGCCGGCCTCGCCGTAGATGGGCTTCGGCATCAGTGTGGCCGTCATGCCGTTCGCGGCGGCCGTATTGCGGATGACGTATTTCGCGGCCATCGTGGCGTCTGCCAGACGGGTCATCTCGCCCAGCTCGACCTCGATCTCCAGCTGGCCGGAGCCGCCGACCTCATGGTCAGATGTGTATAAGAGACAGGGCGTGGTAGCCATCATGCGGGCCGGTGTGAAAGCCGTTGTTCGGGAATTCCCCGGCGGACCAGACGGACTCGCTGCACTGCAGGCGGTAGCCGACGGCATCCGGGCGCAGGGTGCGCGTCATGCCGTCAAAGACATGGAATTCATACTCCGGTCCGATGATCATCTCGTCCGCGACGCCGAGAGCCTGCATGTGGGCGATGGCGCTCTTGGCGACATTGCGCGGATACTGGTCGAACGGGCGGTTTGCCGGATGGTCGATGACCATGACATCGCCGATCATCGTGAGCGTCGGCGCCTTGACGAACGGGTCGACGACCGCCGTCGTGATGTCCGGCAGGAAGACCATGTCGCTGCGCTCGACCTGCGCGTAGCCATAGTTCGAGCCGTCGAAGCCGATGCCGTGCGTCATGATGTCCTCGTTGAAGCGGGCTGCGGGGATGGACAGGTGCTTCCACCTGCCGCGAAGGTCGATCATCTTGAAATCGAGAAATGCGATGCCGTTCTGGCGGATAAAATCCTGGATCTGCTGTACATTCTGAAACATGAAGGTTCCTCCTGCTCACATAGTTTCCGCGGGGATGTTCCGAACTCGGAAAGACTGCGATTGGTAAAAATGACGGAGATTCTGGATTTGCGCTCGCTTGCATTATAGTAAATTCACGAAAGAAAAGCAAGCCCATTCCGGGCTCTGCAGAAAATTTTGTATATCACGATGAATATACACGGACGAATGTCCGCGGGCGGTGTAATTTGCGGAAAAACCTTGACACCGCGGACCCTTGATGGTAATATAATACCAATAATATAGGCGTTGTGACCGGGAAGAGTAGCCGGGCCGTCTGCCGCAGAGAGCGTCCGCCATTGGCTGAGAGCGGGCGCGGCGGACTCCGTGTGAAGTGTGCGCCCGCGAGCGCCGGGGAGACCCCGTTGGCCGCGTCAAGGCCGGAGCAAGAAATCAGAGTGGAACCGCGAGCACTGCCCGCCTCTGGAGCAATCCGAGGCTGGCAGTTTTTTTGTTTGGAGGCGAAAGAATGCGGTTAAAAGAAACCATAGAGGCATACCGCCGCAATGATCCCGCAGCGCGCAGCGGCTGGGAGGTCTTCTGGTTATATAACGGCCTGCACGCCACGATGTATTACCGCGTGGCGCACTGGCTCTATGAACACCGGCTGCGCTTTCTCGGCCGCTGGGTCTCACAGTTTGCGCGGCGGCGGACGGGCATTGAGATCCACCCGGCCGCCAGGATCGGCAGACGGCTCGTCATCGACCACGGCACCGGCATCGTCATCGGCGCGACAACGGAGATCGGCGACGACTGCCTGCTCTATCAGAACGTTACGCTCGGCGGCACGGGCATGACGAACGGCAAGCGCCACCCGACGCTCGGCAACAACGTCATGGTCGGCAGCGGCGCGAAGGTGCTCGGTCCGTTCAAGGTCGGCGACAACGCCCGCATTGCAGCAAATTCCGTTGTGCTGCACGAGGTGCCGCCGGACTCCACCGTTGTCGGCGTGCCCGGCCGCGTCGTCCGGCGCAACGGCGAGAAGCTCGACCATATCCACACGCCAGACCCTGTCCGGCTGGAGCTGGACGCCCTGTATGCGCGTATCGAAAAATTAGAGGAAAAATTGAAGGAGGATCAAGATGTATCTCTATAATTCCCTGAGCCATAAGAAGGAGCTCTTCACCCCCATCGACCCGAAGCTCGTCAAAATGTATACCTGCGGCCCGACGGTCTATCACTTCGCCCACATCGGCAACCTGCGCAGCTATATTATGGAGGACGTGCTCGAAAAGAGCCTGCGCTACATGGGCTATCCCGTCAAGCGCGTGATGAACATCACGGACGTCGGCCATCTGGCCTCGGATGCCGATACCGGCGAGGACAAGATGCTCAAGGGTGCGCGCCGCGAGCATAAGACCGTCATGGAGATCGCAAAGTTCTATACTGATGCGTTCTTCGCTGACTGTGCCAAGCTGAACATCAAGCGGCCGGATGTTGTGGAGCCTGCCACGAACTGCATCCCGGAATACATCCACATGGTGCAGACCCTGCTGGACAAGGGCTATGCCTATCTTGCGGGCGGCAATGTCTATTTTGACACGTCCAAGCTGGAAAAATACTATGTCTTCAACGACCATAAGGAGGAGGACCTTGCCGTCGGCGTGCGCGAGGGCGTCGAGGAGGATTCCAACAAGCGCAATCAGAATGACTTCGTTCTCTGGTTCACGAAGTCCAAGTTCGAGGATCAGGCCCTGAAGTGGGACTCCCCGTGGGGTGTCGGCTATCCCGGCTGGCACATCGAGTGCTCGTGCATCAGCATCAAGCATCTCGGCGAATATCTGGATATCCACTGCGGCGGCATCGACAATGCCTTCCCGCATCACACGAACGAGATCGCCCAGTCCGAGGCCTTCCTCGGCCACAAGTGGTGCAACTACTGGTTCCATGTCCATCATCTGAATACGGAGTCCGGCAAGATGTCCAAGTCGAAGGGCGAGTTCCTCACGGTGTCCCTGCTGGAGGAGAAGGGTTACGATCCCATTGTCTACCGCCTGTTCTGCCTGCAGAGCCATTATCGCCGTAACCTTGTGTTCTCGTGGGAGAACCTCGACAATGCGGCACAGACCTACGAAAAGCTCATCGCCCGCATCGCGGCCCTGCGCCCGGAGGACGGCGCGGTCGACGCGGAGGCCTTCGAGGCGCTGAAGGAGCGCTTCCTTGGTGCGCTGAACGCCGACCTCAACACGTCGCTCGCCGTGACGGCCGTCTATGATGTGCTGAAGGCAAAGACGAACGATGCCACGAAGCTCGCAGCCCTTGCCAGCTTCGACGAGGTGCTCGGCCTGAACCTGCTCTCTGCGGCAGGGAAGGCACGCAGCGCCCGGCCGGAGGAGGAGCACGACCCGGAGATCGACGCGCTCGTCGCCGCCCGTACCGAGGCAAAGCGCGCGAAGAACTGGCCGGAGGCCGACCGCATCCGCGATGAGCTGAAGGCGCGCGGCATCGAGGTCATCGATACGCCGCAGGGCGCAAAGTGGAAGCGCATCTGATCGAAGGAGATACCATATGAAGCTGATGATCCTGGACGGGAACAGCGTCATCAACCGCGCGTTTTACGGCGTGCGGCCGCTGACGACCCGGGACGGACTTTATACCAATGCGATCTACGGCTTTCTGAATATTCTGGAAAAGGAGCGCAGCGAGGAAAAACCGGACGCGCTGTGCGTGGCCTTTGACCTGCACGCGCCGACGTTCCGCCATCTGCGCTATGACGGCTACAAGGCTACGCGCCACCCCATGCCGGAGGAGCTTGCCATGCAGATGCCGGTCATGAAGCAGGTGCTCGCCGCGATGAACATCCCGGTCTATGCCCGCGAGGGCTGGGAGGCGGACGACGTGCTCGGCACGGTCGGCCGTCTGTGCGAGGAGGCCGGCTGGGACTGCGCCATCCTGACGGGAGACCGCGACAGCCTGCAGCTCGTCGACGAGCACGTCTCCGTGCGCCTGGTGCACACGCAGGGCGGGCAGACGCGGACGGAGCGCTACACGCCGGACGTCTTCCGCGCGGAATACGGGCTGGAGCCGAAGCGCCTCATCGATCTGAAGGCTCTTATGGGCGACAGCTCGGACAATATCCCGGGTGTAGCGGGCGTCGGGCCAAAGACGGCAAACGACCTGCTGAAGCGCTTCGGTACGCTCGACGGCGTCTATGCCAATCTTTCCCGGGAAAACATGAAGGGAAAGCTGTTTGATAAGCTCGAAAACGGCCGCGAGTCGGCCTACCTTTCCTATGAGCTGGCGACGATCCGCTGCGATGTGCCCATCGACTTCACGCCGGAGAACAATCTCATCCGGCCGCCGAAGCGCCGGGCGCTGTATGACCTGTTCACCACGCTGGAATTCCAGCGCCTCATCGACCGCTACGGCCTGCGCAGCGCCGCTTTGGAGCAGGACGAGTCGGAGGAACCGGCGCAGCCCGTGACAGGCTCCTGCACGCTTCTGGACGTGCAGACCCCGGAGCAGGCGCAGCCGCTGTTATCAGGCGTGACGCTCAGCATTGCTGCCGCAGACGATCTCTCGATGCTCGTGGCCGCGCCGCACATGGACGGCCCGGACCAGACGGCCTATGTGCTGCGCCGCGAAACGCTCGGAACGGACTTCGTGCCGCTGCTGCAGCGCCTGTTTGCGGCGGACGTGCCGAAGACCGTGCACGACAGCAAGCCGCTGCTGCGCGCGCTGCTGGCTCTCGGCGTGGAGCCTGCGGGGATCGTGTTCGACACGGCTGTAGCGGCCTATCTGCTCGATGCGACGCGCGGAGCCTACGCCCTGCCGCAGCTCGCGCAGGACTATCTGCACATCCCGCCTGCGGACGAGACCGCGCTCCAGCCGGAAAGCGTCCTTGCCATCCGGACGGCCTGCATCGACGGCCTGACGGAGGAGCTCGGCAAGCGCCTGCGCGAGCAGGGCATGCAGCCGCTGTTCGAGAACATCGAGCTGCCGCTGTGCCCGGTGCTGGCGCAGATGGAGCACGACGGCATCCTCGTCGACGCGCAGGCCCTGCATGACTTCGGCGAGATGCTCTCCGAGCGTATCGACGCCTGCGAGAGCCTGATCTTCGGCTATGCCGGAGAGACGTTCAATCTCAATTCCACGCGCCAGCTCGGCGTATTCCTGTTTGAAACGCTCGGCCTGCCGCCCGTCAAGAAGACAAAGAGCGGCTATTCCACAAATGCCGAGGTGCTTGAAAAGCTCCGCGACCGGCATCCTGCCGTGCAGGCCATCATGGACTACCGCATGCTCACGAAGCTGAAGTCCACCTATGCCGACGGCCTGCAGAAGGTCATCGGGCCGGACGGCCGCATCCGCACGACGTTTCAGAACACGGTCACGGCGACGGGCCGCCTGTCCTCCACGGACCCGAACCTGCAGAACATCCCCGTGCGCACGGAGCTCGGCAGCGAAATTCGCCGCATGTTCGTCCCACGCCCCGGCTGGGTGCTGGTCGACGCGGACTACAGCCAGATCGAGCTGCGCGTGCTGGCGCATATCGCGGACGATACGCGCATGCAGGAGGCGTTCCGCTCCGGTGAGGACTTCCATGCCGTGACGGCCTCGCAGGTGTTCGGCGTGCCGCTGGAGTCCGTCACGCCGCTCATGCGCCGCCATGCCAAGGCCGTGAACTTCGGCATCGTCTACGGCATCTCGGAGTTCTCCCTGGCGCAGGACATCGGCGTGTCCCGTGCGGAGGCCAAGGCCTATATCGACAGCTATCTCGAAAAATACAGCGGCGTGCGCGCCTATATGCACGATATCAAGGAGACGGCGCGTGAAAAGGGCTATGTGGAGACGATCTTCGGCCGCCGCCGCGCCATTCCGGAGATCAAAAGCTCGAATTTCAACGTCCGCTCCGGTGCGGAGCGCATCGCGCTCAACACGCCCGTGCAGGGCAGCGCGGCGGACATCATCAAGCTGGCCATGGTGCGCGTGTTCCATGCGCTCGATGGGCTGCAGGCCCGGCTGCTGCTGCAGGTGCACGATGAGCTGATCGTCGAGTGCCCGCAGGAAGAGGCGCAGCAGGTCATGCAGATCGTCACGAATGAGATGGAGCACGCCGCTGCGCTGCGGGTCCCGCTCGTGGCCGAGGCCAAGCAGGGAGAAAGCTGGTACGCTGCCAAATGATCGAAATTCAGGAAATGACCGCCGCCGATGTGGCGGACATCGCCGCGCTGGAGCGTCTGTGCTTCTCCGCGCCTTGGAGCGAAAAATCCATTGCGGAGGAGCTGGATACCGGCTTCAGCCTCTGGCTCACTGCGCGGCTGGACGGCGCATTTGCGGGCTATGTCGGCGCGCAGCTCGTGCCGCCGGAGGCCGATATGATGAATCTGGCCGTCGTGCCGGAGCTGCGCCGCCGCGGTACGGCACAGGCGCTTCTGCAGGCGCTGCAGGAAAGGCTGGCTGCGCGCGGCATCGGCTCTCTGACGCTGGAGGTCCGTGACTCCAATCTCCCGGCCCAGCGGCTCTATACCGCAGCGGGCTTTGCCTGCATCGGGCGCAGGCCCAATTACTATCTCGCGCCCCGAGAGGACGCGCTGATCCTCAGAAAGGAGCTCGATCATGCGGATCCTTGCCATTGAATCCTCCTGCGACGAGACTGCCGTTGCCATCGTAGAGGACGGAAGGCGTGTCCTGACGGACTGTATCGCCTCTCAGGTTGCGCTGCACCGCGAATACGGCGGCGTTGTGCCGGAGATCGCCTCGCGCAAGCACATTGAGGCCATCTATGGCCTTGCCGAGCAGGCGCTGGAAAACACCGGCCTGACGCGCGGCGAGCTGGACGCCGTCGCCGTGACCTATGCGCCCGGCCTTATCGGCGCGCTGCTCGTCGGCGTGAATTTTGCCAAGGCGGCTGCACTGGCGCTCGATGTGCCGCTCATTCCGGTCCACCACATCAAGGGCCATATCGCGGCCAACTATCTGGCCTACCCGGACCTGGAGCCGCCGTTTCTGTGCCTTGTCGTCTCCGGCGGGCACACCATGTTCGTCGATGTCGAGGACTATACGAAGCTGCGCATTCTCGGCGGCACGCGCGACGACGCGGCAGGGGAGTGCTTTGACAAGGTCGCGCGGCTGCTCGGCATGCCATACCCCGGCGGCGCGGCCCTCGACCGTGCGGCGCAGGGCGGAGACCCCTCGCGCTATCCCATGCCCCGGCCGCACCTGAGCGGCAATCCGCTAGACCTGTCGTTCTCCGGCCTGAAGACTTCGGCCGTGAATCTCATCCATAACGCCGGGCAGAAGGGCGAGCAGATCGTCATCCCGGACCTCTGCGCCGCCTTCTCGGAGGCTGTGTGCGGTATGCTCGTGCCGCGCGCCATGCTGGCGCTGGAACAGACGGGGCGGAAAACGCTGGCTGTGGCGGGCGGCGTGGCCGCCAACAGCCGCATCCGCGCTGCGCTGCAGCGGGAGACGGCCGCCCGCGGCGTGCGCCTGTGTATGCCGCCGCTGTCGCTGTGCGGTGACAACGGAGCGATGATCGGCGCGCAGGCCTATTATGAGTATCTCGCGGGCAACATCGCCGACCAGACGCTCAACGCCTATGCCACGCGCTCCATGGAGGGCGAGGCCTTATAAGACCCAAAAAATCAATGCAGGATGTCGATCGGCATCCTGCATTTTAATTTCCTGTTACCTGCCTGTAAATTTTTGTCACAAACGGGGTTATGTCAACTCCGGAACATGGCACTGCTGTGCAGAGGCGTTTTTACAGGCCTGTGCACAACTGCCCGAAATCCCCGCGAAAGCCCGCTAAATCAGGGATCCTGCTGTGCACAACCTTGTGCAGAATGTGAATAACTCCTGTGGATGGCAGTTTTGCCCTTCATTATTGTCAACTTCCGAGCGGATCGGCCTGCGGGCAGAAAAGGAAATGATTCCTGCATTTTTGTCACTGCACAGGAACGGCAAACGGCTTCCCGGCCAGCACGACCTCGCGCAGGAAGCGGAACGTCTCCTTTTCGCCGCGGTCGCGCAGCATGGTCAGCACATAGAGAAGCTCGCGGCGCGTGTCCGGGTGCATCATCGAGCCATCGCGGACCTCCTCGGCGTGAACGAGATAGTTGAGGGCATCGGCGTCCGTGTAGG
>OJPF01001330.1_pt1 | contig 11396 bp, 9 predicted proteins | sample 1598441 | NCBI WGS metagenome assembly OJPF01 (sample SAMN03922474, study PRJEB24848) | human gut metagenome | isolation source: stool sample | host: Homo sapiens | place: Germany | collected 2010-11 | reverse complement strand
AGCGTCAGATGTGTATAAGAGACAGGTTTTCCTCTTTACTTTCCTAAACAATTAGAGTAGAATGAGATTCGTGAAAGCATGTATTTCAGCATCCATATATCTGATGAGAAATAAGGAGCGCATATGAATAAACAGCATAAAAAACCGCGCTGCGATGACATGTACCGTGCCATCCTGACGCTCAAGACGGTCGAGGAGTGCAAGCAGTTTTTCGATGACCTGTGCACGGTCACGGAGCTGCAGGCCATGGAGCAGCGCTATCAGGTGGCGCAGTATCTGGACGCGGGCCTGATCTACAACGACATTCTGGAAAAGACCGGCGCCTCGAGCGCGACCATCAGCCGCGTCAACCGCAGCCTGCAGTACGGCGACGGCGGGTATGAGATCGTGTTTGGCCGGCTCAAGGAGCAGGCGGCGGAATCCTCGGAGGAGCAGGCGTGAGCGCTTACGGCGCCCTTGCCGCGTGGTACGATGCGCTGACCCGCGATGTGGATTATGCCGCGTTCGCGGACTTTTATGAGCAGTGTTTCCAGCAGGGGCGCGGCGAGAGCCATACCCTGCTGGATTTTTGCTGCGGCACCGGCACGCTCACGCGCCTGATGGCCGCGCGCGGGTATGAGATGATCGCGACCGACGGCTCACCCGATATGCTCATGCAGGCGCAGGCGCACAATGCCGACCTGCCTGCGGACGCGATCCCGCCGCTGCTGCTGTGCCAGGAGGCATCGGAGCTCGACCTTTACGGCACGGTCGACGCGGCCTACTGCTCGCTCGATGGGTTTGACTACCTGCCGCCGGAGGAGCTGCCGGAGGTGCTGCACCGGCTGCATCTGTTCGTGCGCCCGGGCGGGATGCTCATTCTGGACATCCGCGATCCGGCGTCGTTTCGCGCGCTCGACGGCGGCACGTTCGTTGATGAGACGGACGATGTTCTCTGCCTCTGGCGGGCGGAGTTTGACGCGGTGGCCCAGACCATGCACTACGGCATGGATCTGTTCACGCGCGCGGGCGAGCTCTGGTCGCGCGCATCGGAGGAGCATATTGAGTATGCGCACACGCCGGAGCGGCTCGCGCAGCTGCTCACGCAGGCGGGCTTTCTGGACGTGACCGTCCGGCGCGACGGCCCGCAGGCGGATGCCGGGCGCATTTTCCTCACGGCGATGCGCAGCCTGGAATACGGGACCTGAATCGCGGGGAATATCCTGCTGTGAGAAAACGCAGTTACACACTACATTTCAAAGATTTCTGAGGTGAAAACGATGGATGAGATCATCCGCGCCGTCTCGAAGGACGGTTTTGTGAAAATTTCGGTCGTCACCGCGCGCGACGCGGTGCAGCGCGCCAATGCCATCCACCACTGCAGCCCGACGGCGATCGCCGCCCTCGGCCGCAGCCTGTGCGCGGCGTCGATGCTCGGCGACCTGCTCAAGGAGGAAAACGGCACGCTCACGCTGCGCATCAGCGGCGGCGGGGGCCTCGGCACCATTATTGCCGTGTCGGACAGTGATGGCAATGTGCGCGGCATGGTCTCGAACCCCGCGTTCGACCTGCCCACGCGCCCGGATGGCAAGCTCGATGTCGGCGGCGCCGTCGGCAGGGACGGCATGCTCACCGTCAGCCGCGACATCGGTCTGCGTGAGCCGTATGTCGGCAGCACGGAACTCGTCAGCGGCGAGATCGCGGAGGATCTGTCCGCCTATCTCGTCGAGAGCGAGCAGATCCCCGCGGCCTGCGGCCTCGGCGTGCTCGTCGATACCGACCACAGCGTCAAGGCAGCCGGCGGCTTTCTCGTGCAGCTCATGCCCGGCGCGCCGGAGGAGCTGATCGCAAAGCTCGAGGACAACATTTTTATGATGGATCAGCTCACGACTATCCTTGACGAGGACGGGGCGGACGCCATCCTTCCGCAGGTCATGCGCGGTCTCGAGCCCGAGATCGTCCTGCGCCACCCGATGGCCTATCGCTGCGCGTGCTCGCGTGCGCGCGTGGAGCAGGCGCTGCGCCAGTGCGGCGCGCAGGAGCTGCAGGACATGATCGCCGAGGGCAAAGACACGCAGGTGCACTGCCAGTTCTGCGACGCGGAGTATGTTTTCACCCCGGCGCAGCTGCAGACGCTGCTCGATGCCGGAAACGCTGACGCCGCAGCGGATTGACCGAGTTCGGGGCGGCACCGCCGCCCCGAAAATGTACATTTGCCGAAAAAATTACCGAAAATCCCTTGACAATTTTTTTGGCGTCTTGTATAATGAGCAAGCTGCGAAACGGGAGCATAGCTCAGCCGGGAGAGCACTTGCCTTACAAGCAAGGGGTCACAGGTTCGAGCCCTGTTGTTCCCACCAGTTTTTCAATTGCATATGCCTCTGTAGCTCAGTTGGTAGAGCAGGGGACTGAAAATCCCCGTGTCGTTGGTTCGATTCCGACCGGAGGCACCATTTTGCGGGCATAGCTCATTTGGCAGAGCGCCACCTTGCCAAGGTGGAGGTAGCGAGTTCGAATCTCGTTGCCCGCTCCATTTTTTGGCGCCATAGCCAAGTGGTAAGGCATGGGACTGCAAATCCTTGACCCCCGGTTCAAATCCGGGTGGCGCCTCCAAAAAAGAGACACGCGAGAGCGTGTCTCTTTTTTTGCAGACACCTGCGGCGGGAGGCTGTGTTCCGGGCATGGGAACTATGCACGGTGACATAGGCGTGTTCATCAATGTCCCGCCTGTGCGCCGGTGCTCTCCCGGATACCGGCCGGACGCAGAAAAAACTGCGCACCCGCCGCTGCGCAGTTTGCCGATATGCAAATCGGCTCAGCACTTCTGGTGCCGTTGCAGCAGCATGGGCACGCACTCGGCGCCAGCGGCACCGCAGAGGATGAGCACCGCACCGAGTATCTGCAGCGGCAGCATCGTCTCGTGCAGCAGCGCGGCCGCGAACACGACGGCCGCGAGCGGCTCAAGATACCGCACACGGCGACGGTCTGCACCGGCAGCTGCCCGATCGCCGAGAAGTACCAGCAGCAGCCGAGCCCGGTGTTCACAGCGCCCAGCAGCACGATTCATCCCCGGTCGTCCGGGCGGATGTTGACGGCGAACCCGCGGTCACGGATGCCGATGAATACGGCCGCGGTCAGAAAGCCGAAGAGCATCTGCAGTGCCGCGTTTTCTTGCCCCGTGATGTGCACGGCACGTCTGTTCTCCGTGATCATCACGGCATAGAGCGCCGCGCTTGCCGCACGCGCGGGCGCTGTGCACGGAGTATGCGCGCCTTTCAGCGGAGGTGGATGCGCTGCACGGCCTGCAGTCGGGCCATATCCGCATCGGCACGTTTTCGAGCGTGGCCACGCACTGGCTGCCATACATCCTGCGCGCATTCTCGCACGACTATCCGGGCATCGACTATGAGCTCCTGCTCGGCGACTACTGCGAGGTCGAGGACTGGCTCACCTCCGGGTGGGTGGACTGTGACTTTGTGCGTCTGCCGACGCGGCCGGAGTTCACCACGATCTTCCTGCAGCGGGATGATCTTGCTGCGGTCCTCCCGGCGGATCACCCGCTCGCCGCCGGGGAAACCTGCTCCGTGCAGGCGCTGGGCGCGGAGCCGTTCATCTTGCTCGACAAGGCCGGAAACCACGAGGTGGCCGAGGACTGGCGCGGTGCGGCGTCGCGCCGGACGTGCGCTTCACGACGTGGGATGATTACGCCATCATGGCCATGGCCGAGTGCGGGCTGGGCGTCAGCCTGCTGCCGGAGCTGATTTTGCGCCGTGTGCCGTACCGCATCGCCATCCGCAGGCTCGACACGCCGCTCTACCGCGACCTCGCCCTCGCGCTGCCCGGTCAGGCGCATATTTCGGCCGCCACGCGCCAGTTCCTGCGCTATCTGGACCGGCGCGATGCCCCGGCGGTACCCGCCGGAAGCACGGGATTTGACAATCGGCCGTGATTTGTGTATAATCACTACAAAATCTCTGGTTTTTTGTGAAATCTGTCCTCCGGCCATCCGGAGACAGGGAGGAAAGCAACGTGACATACACTGTGGACGACACGATGAAGAAGCTGCTCGGCGCGCCGGAGGCGGTCGCGGTTCTCGAGCGGTTCTTCCCCAAGATCCTGAAGAATCCGGCCCTGCAGATGACCGCCGCCATGACGCTGCGCCAGGTGGCCGGGTTTGCCCAGTCGGGCCTGACGGCCGACTCGCTCGCGGAGATCGACGCGCAGCTGCGCGCGCTCCCGTCGTCCGATGGCTGAGCCATTTCCACGCGCCCCCGGTGCCTTGCCGGGGGCCGTCTGCTGTACACCATTATCAAAGGAACCGAGGTCATCGTATGGACAACACGTTACCGCCGCTCAAGCGCATTGCCGCCATCCACGATCTGTCCGGGCTTGGCAAGTGCTCGCTGACCGTGGCGCTGCCGGTCATCTCCGCCACGGGCGTGGAGTGCGCCTGCATTCCTACGGCCGTGCTCAGTACGCACACGGGCGAGTTCACCGGCTGGACGTTCCGCGACCTGTCGGACGATATGCTACCCATTGCGCACCACTGGCAGCGCATCGGCGCGCGCATCGACGGGGTCTATTCCGGCTACCTCGCCTCGCCCGAGCAGGCGCAGCTGCTCGCACAGACGCTCGACTGCATCGCCGCGCCGGACACCCTGGTCGTGATCGACCCGGTCATGGCTGACAACGGCAGCTATTACTCCAAGATCGACGACCGCATGTGCGCAGCCTTCCGCCGCCTGCTCTCGCGCGCGGACGTCATCACGCCGAATGTCACGGAGGCGGCGCTGCTGGCCGGCCTGCCGTATGAGCCCGGCACGCACAGCGATGCCTATCTTGCGCAGCTGTTTCAGGCGCTCGGCGCGCTCGGCGCCGGGGTCGTCACGGTCACCGGCGTGCGCCCGCAGCCGGACGTGATCGGCAACGTCGCCTGCGACTGCCGCACGGGGGAGATGCACGCGAGCATGCGCCCGGCGCATCCCGGCGTGTTTTACGGCACGGGCGATGTGTTCGCCTCCGCCCTCGCGGCGCTGCTCGTGCGCGGCGCACCACTGAGTGCTGCGCTCGAAACGGCCACCGCGCTCACGGACGAGAGCATCTGCCGTTCGCTCTGGCGCGATACGCCGCGCCGCTTCGGCGTGGACTTTGAGGGGGCGCTGCCAGCGTATATCCGCCGTGTGGAGAAGATCTTCGAAGCATGAAAAAGTTACAAAATTCGACCCGCCGGAATCCGGTTCTGATTCCGACGGGTCGATTTTTTGTTACCATTTTTCGACGCCGTTTTGCAGAAATATGTTACCGCACAGCACGCGGGGCGAAAAATCAATGCGCGGTTGATTTCTTGACGAAACGTCTTGTTTTTTGCGGGACCGACGTGAAAATGCGCGCATTTTCAAGAAAATGTGGAAAAAAATCAAGGAAAATTGCGGGAAAATCCGTTTTCGCGGTTGACATCGTGTTTGGGATATCGTATGATACAGAAGAATCCGTAATTGTTTATGTTAACTTTGCGCAGTTACACCCGAAAACGACAGCAAAACACATTTTGTTACTGTTTTTTAACTTTTGATGTAACCGGTTCCGGCCGGGCGCGCAGAGAGATCCCGGGCGGGGGAGCCGCCCGATGAGGGGCTAGGGTATGAAGAAATCGTTTATGGAGCGTCTGGCGGCGTTCATTGTGGACAAGCGGCGGCTGTTCGTGGTGCTGTTTGCCGTGGCGTGCGTGCTGTCGATCTTCTCGGCGAGCAAGACGGACGTCAACAATGAGCTGACCGATTATCTGCCGGACTCCACGCAGACGCGCCAGGGTCTGGAGATCATGAACCGCGAGTTCATCACCTACGGGGATGCGAAGGTCATGGTGTCCAATGTGACGCTTGCGCAGGCGGAGGAGCTTGCCGAGATGCTGCGCGGTGTGGACGGTGTCAAGGACGTGGTGTTTGAAAAAGACACACACCATTATAATAGTGCCTCGGCGCTCTTTGAGGTCACGTTCGACGGGGAAAAGCTCGACGAGATCAGCATTCAGGGCGTGAAGAACGTCCGTGCGGCGCTCGACGGCTATGATACCTATATTACAACGGAGGTCGGCAACCCGACCGGCGAGATCCTTGAGCGCGAGATGCGCATCGTGCTCATCATCCTCATGTGCTCCATCTTCGTGGTGCTCCTGCTCACGAGCCACACCTACGCGGAGGTCCCGGTGCTTATCATCACCTTCGGCGTGGCCGTCTGGGTCAACAAAGGCACGAACTACTGGTTCCATGAGGTCTCGTTCATCACCAACTCCATCGCGGCGGTGCTTCAGCTCGGTCTCGGCATCGACTACGCGATCATCATGTGCCACCACTACACGGAAGAGCGCGAGCATCTCGAGCCCCGTGAGGCGACCATCCGCGCGCTGACGCTGGCCATTCCGGAGATCTCGGCCTCGAGCCTGACGACGATCTCGGGTTTGCTTGCGCTCTCGTTCATGAAAATCAAGATCGGCGAGGACATGAGCCTCGTGCTCATCAAGTCGATCCTGTTTCTGATGCTGACGGTGTTCTTCCTCATGCCGGCGCTCATCATGTATATGAGCCCGTGGATTGACAGAACGCACCACCGCCAGTTCCTGCCGCGCATCGACGCGCTCGGCCGCTTTGCCATCCGCAGCCGCTACATCGTGCCGCCGATCTTTCTGGTCATCATCATCGCGGGCTTCCTGCTCAGCAGCAAGTGCCCGTACGTGTTCGGCTACAGCACACTCGACACCATCAAGCAAAACGACTACAAGATCGCCGAAAAGAAGATCAACGCCACCTTCGGCGAGACGAACCAGGTCGTGCTCATCTTCCCGTTCACAGACTTTGAGAGCGAGGCAGATCTGCTTGATGACCTCAATGAGCTCAAGGGTGTTGATCACATTCAGGCGCTCGCGGACGAGGAGGCCAAGGACGGCTACATGGTCACCGACTCGCTCACGCCGCGCAAGTTTGCCGAGCTCACGGACATCGACATCGGCGTGTCGCGCGCGCTGTACACGGCCTACTGCACTGCGAATGACGATTACACGAAGGCCATCGGCCAGCTCGTGGATCTGAGCAATATCGACAACTGCTCCGTGCCGCTCATTAACATGTTCAAGTTCCTGTATGAGCAGCGCGATATCTACCGCTCGAAGATCGACGCTGCGACCATGCGCGATCTGGAGGAGATGTATGACCGCCTCATCGACGGCGAAAAACAGCTCCACTCCGAGAAATATTCGCGCATGATCCTCTATCTCAACCTCCCGGTCGAGAGTGAGGAGACCTACGATTACCTGACGGTCATCAAGGGCGTCGTCGGCAAGTATTACGACGACTCCTATTTCGTCGGCGAGACGGCCAAGGACAAGGACTTTTCCGATGCCTTCAGCACGGACAACACGCTCATCAGCATTCTCACGCTCGTGTTTGTCGTCCTCGTGCTGCTGCTGACGTTCAAGTCCGTGGCACTGCCGCTGCTGTTGATCCTCGTGATCCAGGGCAGCGTGTGGATCAACTTCTCGTTCCCGACGATCCTGCACAACAATCTGTATTTCCTGGCGTACCTGATCGTCAGCTCCATCATGATGGGCGCGAACATCGACTACGCCATCGTCATCTCGAGCCGGTACCTTCGGCTCAAGGAGGAGATGCCCTATAAGGAAGCCATGATCGAGGCGCTCAACCAGGCGTTTCCGACGGTCGTGACCTCCGGCACCATCCTTGCCGCAGCCGGCATGTCCATCGGCTTTTTGTCCTCGGAGAACACAGTCGCGTCTATCGGCATCTGCCTGGGCCGCGGCACGCTGATCTCGATGGTGCTGGTCATGTGCGTCCTGCCGCAGATCTTGCTGCTGGGCGATTCTCTGGTTGAAAAAACATCCTTTACGATTGGCCACCACGCCGCGCAGCAGCATCTGCAGGGGGCCATGCGTGTCAACGGACACGTGCGCGGCTATATCAACGGTTACGTCGATGCGGAGATCCACGGTCGTGTCAGCGGCACGGTCAGCGCATCGATCGATATCGGAAATGTGCAGATGGAGGAGGCTCCGGCGCAGACTGTGCCGGCGGCAGATCTGCACGGTGAGGAGGGTTCCGATGAAGAGACATAATGTGCGCCGCCTGCTTGCGCTGGTGCTTGTGGCGGCTCTGTGCCTGCTGTGCGGCGCGGCTGCCCAGCCGAACGCCAGGGAGATCCATATCTACTCTGCGGACGATCTCGTGCAGCTGAGCAAAAGCTGCAAGCTCGACACGTACTCGCAGGGCAAGACGGTCTATCTGGACAACGATGTGGACCTGAGCGGGTCGGACTTTGTGCCGATCCCGACCTTCGGCGGCACGTTCGAGGGGCAGGGCCACACGGTCAGCGGGCTGGAGCTCTCGGGCGACGCGTCCCATATGGGCCTGTTCCGCTATGTGCAGGCGGTCGGCACCGTCCGTGACCTGAAGGTTACCGGCAACATCGACGCCGCCGGCACCCTCAACGAGATCGGCGCCATCGTCGGCACGAACTACGGCACGATCTCCGGCTGCTCGTTCAACGGCACGATCTCCGGCGAGAACAACGTCGGCGGCATCGCGGGCACGAACGAAGGCAGCGGCATGATCTATAACTGCAAGACCGAAGGCTTTGTCGAGGGCGACCATTACGTCGGCGGCATCGTCGGTCAGAACATCGGCACCATCTCCTACTGCTCGAACACCACAGGCGTGAACATCAACGCCAGCGAGGCCGTTGGCAGCACAGAGGATCTCGACTCCCTGACGCTCCCGACCGCCTCCGACGACGAGGATGACGACGCGCCGAAGAAGGCCAATACCTCCACGGACGTCGGCGGCATCTGCGGCTTCTCGTCCGGTGTCATCATCGGCTGCACGAACTGGGGCGGCGTCGGCTTTGAGCACGTCGGCTACAACATCGGCGGCATCGTCGGCCGCCAGAGCGGTCTGGTCTCCGGCTGCACGAACTGGGGCACGGCCTCCGGCCGCAAGGACGTCGGCGGCATCTGCGGCCAGATGGAGCCGTTCATCACGCTGGACGTGGAGTCCGGCTCGATCGGCGCCATGGCCAAGGAGCTCAACACGCTTCATGATCTGATGGATACCCTGCTCAACCACACGGGCGCCGCGGCGTCATCGCTGGCCGCCACGGTCGGCGTGCTGAGCGACAGCGCGGCCCGCGCCACGGAGAGCGCGCGCTATGTGGCCGAGCGCACCACGGACTATGTGGACAACACGGTCACGACCGTCAACGAAGTGTTCATCCGCATCAACACGGCGGAGAAAATGCTCGCCCCCGCGATCACGGAGTTTTCCACGGCGGCCGTGTCGCTTGACAAATCGATCGATTACTTCAACAAGGGCTTTGACTATCTCGACATTGTCGATGAGATGACCGAGGCCGACAAGACGGCCTTCAAGGACGCGGCCAAGGACCTGAGCGTTTCGTCCGACCAGCTCAACGCGGCCATGGACTACTGTGCCTGGCTCATGAAGGTCATGGACAACACCTACGGCACCGGCTCCTACGACTTGATCGCCAGCCGCCCGGACAACTGGCAGCAGATGTCCGACAAGTATGGCTATGAGTACAATCCCGACAACCTCGGCACCTATGAGTCGCAGCGCGATGCCCTGCTCAAGGGCATGGGCGACGCCGCCTCGGCAATCGGCGCGATCTCCGGCGACATCTCCACGATGACGAAGATCATCAACCTGTACTACCTCACCGAGGACTCCACCGGCCACACCCGCTTGGATTATATGAGCGCCGCGTTCAAAAACGCGTTCGATGCGCTCAAGTCCTCGAGCGGCAATTTCTCGACCGGCATGAGTTACCTCGACCAGGTCACGAAATACCTCGCCAGCAATGATCCGCTCAACCTGCCCGACATCAGCAGCGATTACCGCACCGCGATGGAGCAGATGTTCGACGATCTCGGCAGCATTTCGGCCGGCTTGTCCCGCCTGAGCGTGGAGACGGCCACCTACAGCACTCAGATCATCGGCGACATGAAGGCGGTCAACGACCAGTTCAACGTCGTTATGATGCGCCTGTGCGACATTCTGGAGCTTGCCCTGAGCAAGGACAAGGACGACATCATTCAGGACGTCTCGGAGGAAGAGCTCTCGAGCACGACGGACGGCAAGGTCTATAACTGCGATAACTACGGCAAGATCGATGGCGATGTGAATGTCGGCGGCGTTGCCGGCACGATGGACATCGAGTACGATTTCGACCCCGAGAGCGACTCCAATGTTATCAAAGATTCCACGCTGACGGCCAAGTACTTTACCAAGTGCGTGCTGCTCGACAGTAAGAACTACGGCAATGCCACCTCGCGCAAGGACTGTGTCGGCGCCGTCTGCGGCTACGCGGATCTGGGCGTTATCAGCGGCTGCGAGGGCTACGGCACGGCCGAAAGCACGGCGGGCGACTACGTCGGCGGCATCGTCGGCCAGTCACAGGGCTCCGTGCGCAGCAGCTTTGCCAAGTGCGAGCTGACCGGCCGCAACTACATCGGCGGCATCGCCGGTTACGGCATGAACGTCAGCGGCTGCAACACGCTCGTGAATCTCAACGGCTCCGGCAACTGCGTCGGCACCATCGCGGGCGAGATCGATAAGGACGGCAGCGCGGCCGACAACTACTTCGTCCACGAGACGGAGGCCGGCATCGACGGCATCAGCTACGCGGGCAAGGCCGAGGGTATGAGCTATGAGGCCTTCATGGCACGCGACGGCATCCCGGCGGAGTTCTCCAGCTTTGCCGTCACCTTCACGGCCAACGGCGAGGTCGTCAAGACGATCACGTTTGCCTACGGTGGCTCGATCGACGAATCTCAGATCCCCGACTGCCCGACGGTGGAGGGCAACTACGGCTCCTGGCCGGAGCATGATTACAGCCACCTGACCTTCGACCTCGAGGTCAAGGCGGAGTACACCGCTGTCTCGACGGTCGTGGCCGGCGACCTGTATGCCGACAACAGCCGCACGCCGATCGTGCTGGCTGAGGGCGTCTTTGACCCGGCGACGGATGTGCACATCACCTCCGCCGAGGCCGACGGCCCGACGCTGCGCGGTAACCAACAGCTGTACATGAAGTATAACGTCGAGATCCTCAACGACACGGTCGAGGACGACACGGACAACACCGTCTCCCTGCGTGTCTACGCACCGGATACCGGCGCGAACTACACGGTCTACACCTACCAGAATGGCACTTGGGCGAGTACGTCCAGCAGCCGCGACGGCAGCTACCTCGTCTTCAAGACCATGGACCGCGACCTGCAGTTTGCCGTCACGAAGGCGCACCATGGCCCGCTGTTCTACATTCTCATCGTGCTCATCGTGCCTGTCTCTTATACACATCTGACGCTGCCGACGATATGCAGTGTGTAGATC
>OJPF01001324.1_pt1 | contig 11436 bp, 10 predicted proteins | sample 1598441 | NCBI WGS metagenome assembly OJPF01 (sample SAMN03922474, study PRJEB24848) | human gut metagenome | isolation source: stool sample | host: Homo sapiens | place: Germany | collected 2010-11 | reverse complement strand
CCTTTATCCCCATGCTGATCGGTACCGGCTGCGGTATCCCCGGCGTTATGGCGTCCCGTACCATTGAGAATGAGCGCGATCGCCGTATGACCATTATGACCACCACCTTTATCCCCTGCGGTGCAAAGGTGCCCTTTATCGCCATGATCGCAGGCGCCATCTTCGGCGGCTCTGCTATCGTATCCACCTCCGCTTACTTCATTGGTATGGCCGCCATTATTATGTCCGGTATTATGCTGAAGAAAACCAAAATGTTCTCTGGCGATCCGGCGCCCTTCGTTATGGAACTGCCGGCTTACCATGTGCCCACCTTGGGCAATGTGCTTCGCTCCACTTGGGAGCGCGGCTGGTCCTTCATCAAGAAGGCCGGTACCATCATCACCCTGTCCACCATCTTTGTATGGTTCACCACTTACTTCGGTGTGGTTGACGGCCAGTTCCGTATGCTGTCTGAGGAAGAGATTAACTTCTCCATCCTGGCTGCCATCGGCGGCGCCATCAAGTGGATCTTTGCTCCCCTTGGCTGGGGCAATTGGCAGGCCGTTGTCGCCTCCATTACCGGCCTGGTGGCAAAGGAGAACATCGTAGGTACTTTGGGTATCCTGTACGGTGGCGGCGGTGCCGATGTGTACACTTCCATTGCTGACGCATTCAACGGCGTTCAAGGCTATTCCTTCCTGATCTTCAACCTGCTGTGCGCACCTTGCTTTGCAGCCATCGGTGCCATCCGCAGAGAGATGAACAATGCCAAGTGGACTTGGTTTGCCATCGGTTACCAGTGCGGCTTCGCTTATGTGATTGCTCTGATTGTAAACCAGATCGGTGCTATGTTCATGGGCAACGGCAACATTTTCGGCCTGATCGTTGCGATCCTGCTGATTGCCGCTATCGTGTATATGCTGTTCCGTAAGAACAAGTATGACGATAACACCTTGACCGTGACCGCAAAGAAAGCGAAGAGCAAGGCAACCAAATAATAAAACAAGAAGGTGTGTTTATGCTTGCCTTTCTGAAAGCGAATTATTTAACCATTCTGATCATTCTTGTGCTGGTGGCTATTGTAGTGGGGATCATCTGCTCCATTGTGAAAGACAAAAAAGCCGGGCGCAACACCTGCGGCGCCAACTGCGCCCATTGCGCCAACGCCGGCTGCTGCCACCAGCAGCCGAAGAAGAAAAAGAGATAGGAGGTATGCTTTATGACAAGAACCGTTGTTGGCATTGACGGCATGGCTTGCAGTATGTGCGAAAGCCATGTAAACGATACCGTGCGCCGCAACTTTCATGTAAAGAGCGTAAAGGCCTCCCATAAAAAGAAACAGGCTGAGATCATTTCGGCAGAGCCTTTAGATGAGGCGGCCCTGCGTAAGGCCATCGGCGACACCGGCTACACGGTGACGGATGTGCACACGGAGCCGTACAAGAAAAAGAGCCTGTTTGGTCACTAAGCCTCCCTACGCAAATAAATCCCCTGTGGATTTTGTTTGACCCGCTGTGGGAGCCTACAATACACAGCAGGCGGGCAAAAACCCGCCTGCACGGATAACACCCTCCCTGTACTTTCTCCTTCCGGCTCCCTGCGGTAACGCTCTTTTCCGTGCCCTTTGGGCGCAAAAGAGTCTTCTCCTTTCTCGGCAGACTGGCCATTGTCTGCCACCCGTGCTCTAACCGAGTGCGGTCCAAGCGGCGCAGTTTCTGCGCCGCTTGTTTTATGTGCCTTTTCTTATGATGGCAAAGGAGGCAGCTGTGCGGCAAAAGACAGCAAAGCAGTTGCTCAATGCCATAAAGAAAAAACCGACGGTGTCTCTTATGGACGCCGTCGGTTCCTGTTCCTATTGCAAATTATTTCTTTTTCTTAAAGGGATTGGCCAGTGGCTTTTTCGGCTGGTCAGCGGCGCGCAGCGTCGCTTCTGCTGCGGCCCGTTCCCGTGCCGGTGGGTTGTACAGATGAATACGCCCGGTGTCGTTAAAGGCCTTAACGGTCATCACCGCCAACGGCACCAAGAACATACCGATAAATCCAAAAATCTTCAGACCAAAGTACAGACCCATTAGGGTCACCAGCGGGTTGACTCCCAAGGTCTGACCCACGATCTTTGGCTCAATGTACTGGCGGATCACGGTGATCACCACATAAAGCACCAGCAGCCCGATGCCCTGCTTGGTGTTGCCGTCCAGCAGGCTGATCAGTGCCCAGGGAATGAGAATGCCGCCGGAGCCTGCCACCGGTAAAATGTCAAAGATGGCAATGCCTATGGCAATTACCACCGCATAGGCATTGTGCATAATGCCTATGGTGTTCATAACGGTAAAGCCCAAAAACAGCTCGCAGAAGGTGATAAACATGATCAGTGCGTAGGCCCGCAGCATTTTGACAATGGTCTTGGAGAACAGCTGCTTGGTCTCGCTCAGCAGGTTTTTATGCTTTGCCGGCAGCTGCAACTTGATAAAGTGTACCACCTTATCATAGTCCTTGGTGAACAGAATCCAGGCGATAATGCCGATGACGACGGCCAACAGGGCAGAGGGTAGGCTCTTGACCACATTGACCACGCCGCTGACGCCGTTGGAGATCCCGGATTTGACTGTTTCCAAATTCAGTCCGATCTTGCTCAAATCAAAATCCTGAATCAGGTTGTTAAAGAAATCCGTAACCGAGGTGGAGACAGAGGCGTAAATGCCGTCCGGCAAAAACTGCAAAAAGTGAAGCACATTCTTTTGCATGGTGGTCAAAAAGCCGGGCAGATCGTTCATTTGGTCTCCCAAATAGGAGATGAAACTGCCGATCTCCTGAAACAGCTTTTGAATCAGCAGACCCACCGGAACCAGGATAATGAGAATGGTAAAGAGAACCAAAAGCACGCTCCACAGGCCGTGGCACTTGTGGTGTGTCTTTTTGTCCAGCCAGCGCAGGGGGCGCTGATTGATTACCGCAAAAAGAAAGGTGAGCAAAAAGGGAGCCGCCACCCAAAAGCAGTAGCGGAAAAACAGAAACAGCAGTCCGAAGATCACTGCTGCATAGGCCAGATTGATCAGCGCGTCGCGTCGCTTTGCTACTTTTTCGTTCATAAAGCCGTCCTTATATATTATTGTAAAACAATACTCATTACTAAGCATTTTATAGTATTTTGCCCTTTCTTGCAAGGGATTTTTGTAAATATTGCAAAAATCTGAATTTAGGTCTTGATTATGGGCGGAAATCGTGCTACTATATTCAAAATGTTTTTGACAAGCGTACATTTGTGCACAGGTGGTGAACACATCAAATGAGTAAAGCAGGTTATGTGCTGGTGGACGCCGGAATCTTGCCGGAGGTTTACCGCAAGGTTTTAACGGCCAAAAAGTACCTGGCTACCGGCAAGGCGGCTTCTGTCAAGGAGGCGGCGCAGCTGGCAGGGATTTCTCGCAGCGCATACTATAAATACAAGGATGCCATCTTTGAGTACGGTACCTCTGCGTCAGACGAGGTGGCCACCGTCAAGGCCCGGTTGCAGGACAGCGCCGGCGTGCTCTCCGGCTTTATCGGCGCCATCTCTCGGGTGGGGGGCAATGTGCTCTCCGTGAACCAGAGCCTGCCCCAGGACGGAGCGGCGGATGTGACCGTGACCGTGCGCATTGCCGATCTGTCTGTAGAGCCTGCCCGTTTACCTGCGCTTTTGGAGCAGCTGGACGGTGTTGTTGGCGCCGCATTTATTCAGTAAATTTATAAGATTGCTGCCCGGCAGCAAAATTTCTCTTTCAGGAGGTTCAAATGAAAGTAGCAGTTATGGGGTACGGAACCGTCGGTTCCGGCGTGTGTGAAGTGATTGAAACCCACCAGGACACCTTAGCCAAGCGCACCGGCGGTAAGGCGCTGGAGCTGGCGCGGATTCTGGATTTGCGGGAGTTCCCCGGCGACAAGCACGAGGCGCTCTTTACCAAGGATTTTAACGATATTCTGAATGATCCGGAGATCCAGATCGTGGCAGAGACCATGGGCGGGGTGAACCCGGCTTTTGACTTTACCATGGAGTTGCTCGCCAGCGGCAAGAGCGTGGTCACCTCCAACAAGGAGCTGGTGGCGCAAAAGGGACCGGAGCTGCTGGCTTGTGCCAAAGCCCACAATGTAAATTATCTGATTGAGGCGTCCGTGGGCGGCGGTATTCCCATTATTCGTCCCATGGCACAGTGCCTGGCGGCCAATCATATTGAGGGCATTGCCGGTATTCTCAACGGCACCACCAATTTTATTTTGACCCAGATGATTGAGGAAGATATGTCCTTTGCGGATGCACTGGCGCTGGCCCAGGCCAACGGCTTTGCAGAGAAGGACCCCACCGCCGATGTGGAGGGTCATGACGCTTGCCGCAAGGTGTGCATTTTGGCTTCCCTGGCCTTTGGCAAGCATGTGTATCCCTCTCAGGTGGAGACGGAAGGTATCTCCAAGATCACCCTGGAAGATGTGGCCTATGTGGCTTCTGCCGGCGGCGTGATTAAGCTGCTGGGTCAGATCAAGGATCTGGGAGGCGGTAAGATCGCTGCCTTTGTTGGCCCGGCTGTGGTGTATAACGGCTCTCAGCTGGCTTCCGTTAAAGGCGTGTTCAACGCTGTTTTGGTGCGGGGCGACGCCGTGGGCGATGTATGCTTCTACGGACAGGGTGCCGGTAAGTTGCCCACCGCTTCTGCCGTGGTGGCAGATATGGCGGATTGTGCCGCACATACCGAGCAGCGCCGTATCTTTGGCTGGGGTGCCGGTGAGGAGGACTATGTGGTGGACTACAAAACCGCCATCAAAATGCCCTTCTATGTACGGGTACAGGGCGATGAGACCCACATTAAGCAGGCCTTTGATAATGTAAAGTTCCTCTCTCGCAGAGGGCAGCCTGCTGACGAAAAAGCCTTTATCACCGACGAGATGACAGAGGAGGAGCTGGAGCGCCGCCTGGCCGGGTTCCCGGTAGAGGCTGTCATCAAGGTGGCAAGTTACTAATTCGGAGGATAGATAGACTATGGGACTGATTGTACAGAAGTTCGGCGGCTCCTCAGTAGCCAATGCCGAGCGTGTAAACAATGTGGCACGCATTGTGACAGACACTTATAAGGCCGGCAATGATGTGGTTGTCGTGGTGTCCGCTCAGGGCGATACCACCGATGATTTGATTGAAAAGGCCAAAGAGATCAACCCCCACGCAGCAGCCAGAGAAATGGATCAGCTACTGACCGCCGGGGAGCAGATCTCCATTTCGCTGCTGGCCATGGCCATTGAGCGTATGGGCTTTCCGGTGATCAGCCTGCTGGGCTGGCAGGCCGGGTTTAACACCAACGCGATGTACGGCGCGGCGCGGATCAAGAACATTAAGCCCAACCGCTTGCAGGCGGAGCTGGCTAAGCGCAATATTGTGGTGGTAGCCGGGTTCCAAGGATTGAACCGCTATGACGACCTGACCACATTGGGGCGCGGCGGGTCCGATACCTCTGCGGTGGCTATCGCTGCTGCACTGAATGCAGACAAGTGCCAGATCTTTACCGATGTGGAGGGCGTATACACTGCCGATCCCCGCAAGGTGGAGAATGCGCAGAAGCTGAAAGAAATCACTTATGACGAAATGCTGGAGCTGGCCACCTTGGGTGCACAGGTGCTCAACAACCGCTCCGTAGAGATGGCAAAGAAGTACGGCGTGGAGTTGGAGGTGCTCTCCTCGCTGAATCCCATTCCCGGCACCATTGTTAAGGAGGTAGCAAAAATGGAAAAAATGCTCATTCGCGGCGTAACCAAGGATAAAGATGTGGCCCGTATCTCTGTGATCGGCCTGAAGGACACCCCCGGCGTGGCCTTTAAGATTTTCTCCAAGCTGAGCCAGCGCAACATTAATGTGGATATTATTTTGCAGTCTGTCGGCCGTGACGGCACCAAGGACATTACCTTTACCGTCAGCAAGGACAACGGCCCCCTGGCGGTGGAAATTCTCAATGACGAAGTGGGCGGTTTCCAGGATGTGGTGTGCGATACCCATGTGGCCAAGGTTTCCATTGTAGGCGCCGGTATGGAGTCTCACCCGGGCACGGCTTCCAAGATGTTTGAGGCTCTGTATGAGCGGGACATCAATATTCAGATGATCTCCACTTCTGAGATCAAGATCTCTGTTTTGGTTGCCGAGGAGGACGCCGACAAGGCGGTTTCTGCCGTGCACGCCAAGTTCATTCCCAACGACTGATTTTTGTGCAAAACAGCAAAAGCAAACGCGCGTATCTGTTGCAGATGCGCGCGTTTTTGTGGCTTTTAGCTTATTTTTCTTTGTAGTACAGGCCGTATTGCAGTGCGCCGCCTTTGTAAACGCCCAGGGTGTGCAGGGCGTTTTTCAAAAGGGTCTTGGCGCGAGCCTTGGGGTACAGGGAAAAGACGGTCTTGTCCGGGTTTTTGCCTGCCTCCAGAGCGGCAAAAAAAGCGTCTCGCCCGGCGCCCGGGGTAGGCGGGGTGTGCAGGTGTTGGTTCTCTGCCGGCAGCCGCTCTGTCGCCGGTGCCGTGTGCAGCGAGGCGCTTTCCATCAGCTGGCGGCCTTTTTCGCTTTGGCATAGCAGCAGCGACACGCCCCGGCGACGCTCCGTTTCCGGCAGGTCGGACTGCCAGGCGTCACCCAGGGTCAAGTCTGCCACTCGCTGAACGGTAGCGAATGGGCAGTGCAGGCAGCCGTCGCTTTGGCTGATGGTGTTCAAAAAGGCGGTGGTATAGCCGTCGTTCCCGGTGGGGGAAAGGGCTTTGTACCCGGCGAGCGGAGTCGCGCCCTTTTGGCGAAAGCGCAGATCCGCAAGTGTCGCCGGGTTCATGCCGTGGCTGTTTAGATATTGCGCCAGCACGGCGGGCATGGGTGTGCCGTGGCAGATTAGGTCAACGGTGTACAGCCGCTTACCCAGTGCCGGACCGATAAAGTTCTTGGCAGCAGCCACTTGGCAAGGCAGGGCGATCAGCAGCACGGAGCGGCCGTCGGTCAGTCGTTGCCTTAAGGGGTGATACAGGTCTGCTGCCCGGCTTTTTACATATTTGGACCCGGCAAAGGCTGCCAATTCTTCCGTGGTCTCCGCAAAGGCAAATGTGCATTCACCGCTTTGAAATCGGCAGCTACAAACCATGCCGCCGGTTTGGATAAAGGCCGCGGCAATGGCACTTGCCACGCCTCCGGAGGCCCCTTGCAGACGCAGCTGCTCCGCCGTGCACCAGCCTTGATATATGGCGATGGGTTCGCTTTTTTGCGGGGTGTGCAGGACCGGACACTCCCGGGTACAGGCGCCGCAGCTTACGCATTTGGCACTGTCAATTCTTGCTTCGCTGCCCCGTAGCCGGTCTGTTAAGGCAATAGCGCCCCGGGTGCACACGGCGGTGCAGGCGCCGCAGTAGGTGCACTGCGCCGGTGGGCAAACAAAAGTCGGTTTTTCTGTGTTCATTTTTCGATCATTTCTCGCAGTAGGGATAGGGAAGCGGTTCGAGCCGTTTCAATTTTTTTGTGCACCGGTGCGTAGTTGATGGGCGTGGCGGTGAGGGTCGTGTCTGCTGGGTCCGTGACCAGGCGGCTTTGCAGCTTGGTCAGGGTAAGCAAACTTTGATTGCGTGTGCCGGTACAGTTGGTCGGCAGCACCTCCGCAAAGGGCACCCCAAAGCGTAGAGAAAAGGCGGTGCCGTGAAAGCTGTCTGTGATCACACAGGCGGCATTTTTGATATAGTGCAGGAACTGGCCGGGGGTGGGGGCGTAGATGAACTTGCCGCCCCAGGTGGCTTGGTGCACACTGGCAGAAAGGCGCAGCAGCGACTTGCCTACCGCCTTGGCCGCCGCCTTAGCGTAGGCGCAAAGCGCCGGGTCTTTATGAATTTGATAAACCAAAAAGTAGCTGTCGGGCGCTGCACTGATGGGTTCCAGCAGACTCTGCCAAAAGTCGTCATCCGGCAAAAACACCGGGTCGATCACCTGCTTGCCCTCCAGTCCAAGCTGACGCAGCAGCGCAATGGCGCTGTCCTCCCGTACGGTGATGCTGGTATATTGCCGCAGATCCCGGCAGAACTGCCCCCGCAGGGGCTTGGACAGCTCTGTGCGGCCAAAGCTGGCGGCGTAGGCCACCTTTTTTGTGCCCTGCGGTGCAAAGGCCAGCCGATAGACCGGATCGTAGGTGCCGTCCTCCATAGGACCCCACACCTGGTCGCTGCCGGTCATATACACATCGGCTTTCGGTCCGTTGGCGGTCAGCTCTTGCGCCGTGCTGAACGGCTCGGTCAGATGCAGCATCTGCCGCCGGGCGTTCTCAAACAACCGACCGGCCATCACATTCTCCGTATAGCGCAAGGTGCTGTACACCCGGCGGCGCAGGGGCGTGCGGTTCCACCGAGGCTTTTGTTGCAGCTGGCATTTGTGCAGCTGGGTGCAGACCTCGTTAGGGCGCACATAGTCGATGATGCGGCAGCTGTGCCCCAGCGCCTCTATGGCGTTTTGGGTGGCAGCGGCTTGCAGCAGTGAGCCGTAATTGGCAATGGCGTGGCGGGTGATGACAGCAACCTCCATGGGGTTCCCTCCTGTTCTTTCTGCCTATATTATACCTTGCCTCGGGGCGCGGGTCAATGATTTTGGTCTTTTGCGGGTATGACTTGACACTGCATAAATTATAATATATAATATAACGAATAAATCTTAAGTTAAGGAGTCGTTCCAAATGGCAGAAAAAGTGTTTAAGATGACCGCAGAAGGCAAAGCCCAGCTGGAAGCGGAACTGGATTCCCTGAAGACCGAAGGCCGTATTGACATTGCTGAAAAGCTGAAAGTCGCCCGCTCTTATGGCGACTTGTCCGAGAACAGCGAATATGATGAGGCCAAGAGTGAGCAGGCCAAGATCGAGGCACGCATCAATGAGCTGGAGTATCAGCTGGAGCATGCCGAGATTATCGGCGCCACCGAGAAGGGCAGTGTGAGCATGGGCTCCAAGGTCACCGTGCTGCGCAAGTCCGACGATGTGCGCGCGACCTATGAAATCGTGGGCTTTTCCCAGTCTAACCCGGCAGAAGGCAAGATCTCTGATGAAAGCCCGGTGGGTCGTGCACTGATGGGCGCTAAGATTGGCGAGACCGTAACGGTGGAGGCTCCCATCGGCAACATTGATTATTTGATTGAAGAGATTGACTAAAGAAGAGGAATGACTATGGCAGGAAAGTTTGAGATCACCAAGGCCGGTGACGGTACTTTCAGTTTTGAATTTTTAATTGACGGCACCCCTGTGGCGCAAAGCCCTGTGTTTGAGAAAGAGGACGCTTGCCGCCGTGGCGTAAAGGCCGTAAAGAAGAACAGCCGCATGAAGGTGCAAAACGCCTTTGCCGGTGACGAAGAAAAAACCAATCCCAAGTATTTGGTGGAACCGGCGGAGAACGGCGCCCGCTTTACCCTGTTTTTGCAGACCGGGGAGCCTTGCCTGACCGGTACGGCTGCGGACGAGGCTGCCGCCCTGGCTGTGATCGAACAGATCGGCAATAATGCCAACGCCGCTCAGATGGCCATGGCAGAGGTGGTACTCAGCGAGAATGAACTGCGCCAGATCCGCCTGAACAAGTTGCAGGCGCTGCAAGAGGCCGGGCAGGATCCGTTCCAGATCACCAAGGCAGAGCAGACCCACCACACCGCCGATGTGCGCGCCGATTTTGACGCGCTGGAGAATACAGATGTGACCCTGTGCGGGCGAATGATGTCTCGCCGGGATATGGGCAAGGCCAACTTCGTGGATCTCAGCGACCGCACCGGGCGTATGCAGATCTATGTGCGGATGAACGATGTGGGCGAGGATGTGTTCCGTGCCTTTAAGAAGTGGGACATTGGCGACCTTTTCCAGGTGACCGGCTTTGTGTTTAAGACCCGCACCGGTGAGATCTCTGTTCACGCCAGGGAACTGAAGCTGCTCACCAAGAGCCTGCTGCCCCTGCCGGAGAAGTTCCACGGCCTGCAAGATACCGACACCCGGTACAGAAAGCGCTATTTGGACCTGATTATGAACCCGGATGTACGCGACACCTTTGAGAAGCGCTCCGCCATTATCCGTGAAATTCGCAAGTTCCTGGACGGCGAGGGCTTTATGGAGGTAGAGACCCCCATTCTGGTGAGCAACGCCGGTGGCGCTGCCGCTCGTCCCTTTGAGACCCATTTTAATGCGCTCAATGAGGATTTGAAAATGCGCATTTCTCTGGAGCTGTACTTAAAGCGGCTGATTGTTGGCGGCTTGGAGCGTGTGTATGAGATCGGGCGTGTGTTCCGTAACGAAGGTGTAGACACCCGCCATAACCCGGAATTCACCTTGATGGAGCTGTACCAGGCATACACCGACTATTACGGAATGATGGATCTGACTGAGAACATGTTCCGCTATGTGGCACAGGAAGTATGCGGTACCACCGTGATTCCTTATGCAGAAGAGACCATCGACCTGGGCAAGCCTTTCGAGAGACTGACTATGGTAGATGCTGTCAAGAAATACGCAGGCGTTGACTTCGACCAGATTCCCGATACCGCTGCAGCGAAGAAGCTGGCAGACGAGAAGGGTGTACACTACGAAGAGCGTCATGCCAAGGGCGATATCCTGAACCTGTTCTTCGAGGAGTTCGTAGAAGAGCATCTGATCCAGCCGACCTTCATCATGGGCCACCCGGTCGAGATTTCCCCGCTTGCCAAGCGGATGCCGGAGAATCCCGAGTATACCGAGCGGTTCGAGCTGTTTGTCTGCCACAGCGAGCTGGCCAACGCATATTCCGAGCTAAACGACCCCATCGACCAGCGCGAACGCTTCATGAAGCAGGTCGAGCAGCGCGAGCGCGGCGACGACGAGGCCGAGATGCTGGACGAGGATTTCCTCAATGCCTTGGAATACGGCATGCCCCCCACGGGCGGCATGGGCATGGGCATCGACCGCACGGTGATGCTCCTCACCGGTGCCGACACCATCCGGGAGGTCATTCTCTTCCCCACAATGAAGCCGATTGACTGAGAACATCAGAAAATATAAGACCGGAGAGCCAAACGGATCTCCGGTCTTATCATCTTATCATCTGGAAAGACTCAGCCCTCTGCCCACAGGTCGTCAGGATAGATGCCGGCGGCGGTCTTTTCGGCAATGGCTGCCACCACGGTGGGCTTGTCCTCCTGATAGGTGACGCCGTACCACTTGTCGGCGCTGCGCAGGATCTTGGCCCGGGCCTTTCCCTCGGCAATGAGCTGACTGATGACACTGGGCAGGTAGTATTCCCCCTTCTGCGGGTCCTCCGCCAGGGCCTTGTCCAGGAAGGCGGGGAAGCGCTCCCAGGCCTGGCCGAAAAAGCTGCTGGTGAGGCCCCACAGGTTCATGGACACGATGGTGTCCCCGGGCAGGGAAGTCCAGGTAGCGCCGCCGTCCTCGGTGCAGCGGGCGTTGGCCCCGTCCTTTTCAATGTGGGTGTGCTCCG
>OJPF01001312.1_pt1 | contig 11506 bp, 9 predicted proteins | sample 1598441 | NCBI WGS metagenome assembly OJPF01 (sample SAMN03922474, study PRJEB24848) | human gut metagenome | isolation source: stool sample | host: Homo sapiens | place: Germany | collected 2010-11 | reverse complement strand
TCCACGGTCGGCAGATCAGGAAAAGAAAAAGCAGAGGCAATTTCTTCCTCTGCTTCGCTCAAATCCTGTTCTGTTGTCGGTTCGGTTAATTGTACACCAATTCCTTCAAGACGATCTCCTCGGCCATCGCTGTCAGGCTGTTCTGATGTGCCGCCCATGCCAGCGGGTCCTGCTCCTTGCTCGGTGCCGGGAACTTCTCGTTCAGGCTGTCCAGCAGCGTTTCCACCCGGCTCTCCGCTGCTTCCTCGATCTGCGCCAGATGCTGGTTCAGCCTGCCGCTCATCAGCATACTCTGATACCAGTTCTTGCGGTTCTCTTTCAGATACGTCCTGCGCAGCATCCCGTACTTCCCGATGATTTGCGGCTCGTCCTTCACGGCCAGATTCGGGAACAGGTAATCTCCCTTGCGATGATACGTCAACTCCATTTTCTTGTCCTCCTTTGGTCGTGTTTTCTTTGGTTTCGCGCTTTAATGCGTTAAAGTCCGTATTGGTATTATACAAGCTGTCAACGGATTTTTCAAGCTGCTGCGTAATTTCTTTTTTGTAAATTTTCCGCATCTCGCGGCCAATGTCAAAAAGAACCGCTTCGCACTGTTCGGAAACGGCATTGCCGAGAAACGACAGCACCGGCAGCTTGTTGAAATCCACGATGCGGATAAAGTCATCATCGTCCAGTACATCCATAGGCTCCTGCCCGCAACGCCGGGAAAGCGTATAGAAGATACTGTTGGTCATCAGTTCCCGGAAGCGGACGCGGATGTTATCTTCGTCCAGTTCTTCCAGAAACGTATCCGCCACCTCATAGGCCAAACCGTCCATCGCTTCATCCAGATTGTCGGCGGTCAGCTGCTGTGCCAATTCCATCAGGGCAGTATTCATGCTGTCTGTCTGCGACAGGCCGTAGGTGTCTGCCAGATGGTCTAAAATCGTCTGCTCATGCTCGTGGCTGTCCAGATTCCATAAGAGCGGTGTTCTGCCACCGCGCACCAGATGGGTGTCAGCAATATCGAACACATACCGCAGCTTGGTACGCGGTCCGGTATCATCCAGAAGCGCAATGCCTTTTGCGCCACGGTTGACCCATCGGCTCATTTTCTGATTCCAGAGTTCCAGTTCTGCGCAGGCGGTCGCATCGGGCCGCTGCGCATGGATCAGGAGCGTATCGGTGAACGAATAGCGGTACAGCCGCGCCGCCACATCCAGATAACTCATCCAGTCCTGTGGCGAGTTACTGACATACCGGGCGTTCTGCTGCGCCAATTCTCGAATATCGTTAATCTGTGGCAAGGGTCAAACCTCCTTTACGTTTTCGTTTGCATCGGTGTTTTAGGAAATTCCAGGCTGTACTGTGCGCGGCCATCCTCGACGCGCATCACAAGGTCAGCGGCGAATGTCTTATCTTTTTTCGCGGAATAAAAGTCTTTTACATGGGTGCGGCCTTTCTTCAAAAGGTCTACCGCCATCTTCTTGTCCAGCGTTTTTCTCATGTTGGACAAGTATCTGCTTTCTTTCCAGAGGGCAAATTTGCAGCTGCGGTCTGCACAACAAAAGCTGAGCTTACTCTCATGTACAGGGTTTCCGCAGACCGGGCAGCTTCCTACGCTTACCTTATTATGATGGGGAGCTGCCGCGACGGTAGGAATCTGCCGGAGGTCAGCCAGCATCTTGTCGATCAGTCCATGGATGCCCTGCATAAAATCATGGGGCTTGATCTCACCGCGCTCCATCCGCAGCAGGTCATTTTCCCATTCGGCTGTCATACTGGCAGATTTCAGGTAGTCCGGGATATTGCGGATCGCGGCCACACCGTCCTCCGTGGGAATCATCTGCTTGCCTTTGCGCTCAACATAGCCGGAGGATACCAGCTTTTCCAGAATCGCAGCGCGGGTTGCAGGGGTTCCCAGACCTTTCTTCTCAGTGTCCTTTTCAAATTCCTTGTTGCCTGCTGTTTCCATGGCCGACAGCAGGGTATCTTCAGTGTAGACTTTCGGCGGTGAAGTAAAGCCCTGCTTTTTCTCTGCCCGTACCACCGGAATAACCATCCCCTGTTCCAGATCGTTCGGAAGGGACGCATCCTTGTTCTTCTCCGGCTCCACAAGCGGAACAGGTTTTGCAGTATAACCGGGCTGCAGAACATCCTTATATTTTGCCGTGAAGTTCCTGCCCTGGCAGCACACTGTTACCAGTACATCCTCATAGATGAACGGCGGCTGCACAGCCTGCACCAGTTTCCATATGATAAGCGAAAGAATCTTCTGTTTGGTTTCAGACAGCTTTGCCTTATTACACTTTGCGCCCTGCATCGTCGGCAGGATCGCATGATGGTCTGTGACCTTGTTATTATTGATAACGCAGCTCACATCCACAGTCTGGCCATCCAGAGCCAGCACCAGAGATTCCACTGTCGTTCTCATATCCTCGGTCACAAACTGGCTGTCCGTTCTGGGGTATGTCACCAGCTTTTCTTCGTACAATTCCTGCAATGCCTGCAAGGTCTGGCTGGCGGTCAGGTCATAATAGCGGTTTGCTTCTCGCTGCAAGGTCGTCAGGTCATACAGCTTCTGGGGCTTCTTCTCCACTCGCTTGCGCTCGATGCTGCCGACCACCGCGCACTGACCATCACAAGCGGCCTGCATGGTATCGGCATCCTGTTCCCGCCCCATCTGTTCCGATACTGCCACAACACCTGCGCCGGACAGTTCCACTTTGTAATAGGGTTCTTTTACAAAGTTCTGGATTTTGGCCTGCCGTTCGGCCAGCATCGCCAGCGTCGGGGTCTGCACACGGCCAATGGTCTGTTTTCTGCCGTACTTTTTCGTAAAAGCACGGGTTCCATTCATACCGATCAGCCAATCCGCTTTTGCTCTGCACTCGGACGCTGCAAACAGATTATCATACGCCGCGCCATCTCTCAGGTTTTCAAAGCCCTGCTGGATGGTAGCATCCTCCATGCTGCTGATCCACAGCCGCCTGATGGGGAGTTTACTTCCGGCAAGAGCATACACACGGCGGAAAATCGCTTCGCCCTCGCGCCCTGCGTCGCAGGCGTTCACCACATAATCAAATTTCTTGCTGCAGAGCAGTTTGCGCAGGACATTGAACTGCGGCTTCTTTGTATTGTGTACCAGCAGTTTCCACTCGACAGGGAGAATCGGCAAATCCTCAAAACACCAGTTTTCATAGCGTTCATCGTAATGTTCCGGGGCTACATACTCTGCCAGATGCCCCAGACACCAGCTGACCACGCAATCCCCACCCTCCAGATACCCGTCCTCCTGTCGATATGCACCGATCACTTTTGCAATGGATTTCGATACGCTCGGTTTTTCTGCAATCACCAGATATTTCAACGCTTTCTCCTTTTTGAAAAAAGCAGGGATAGCCTTTCGACTACCCCTGCATCCTTATGTTACGGTTTTCTTATGTGCCATTTTCGTTGCCGGACTGATTATCCTCGTTCACCGTCGCAAGGCTCTGGTCGGTTTCCAGATTTTCACTCTGCGGCGTTTCTTCTTTCGGCTTCGGCTTATAAATGTAGAAGTAGAAGAAAGCACCTGCACCGCCCAGTGCCGCCACGAATACCAGCAGCAGAATCTTATTCATGCCACCGCTCGATTCCTCTTCCGGTTCTTCGATTTCCACATCCGGGGTAGATTCGGGTTTGGTTTCGGGCAGAACTACCGCAGGCGTTTCTTCTTCCTGCTGGCCGTTCCGTTCTTCATCATCCAGAAACTCCTGCAAATCGTACTCGTCGATCATCGAGAGCATATAGACGTTTTCGCTGTTCCGCGCCCGGTCGATCACCAGAAAGAACGTGTTGCCGCCCTTGGTCTTGACCGTGAAGAACTCCTTGCTGGGGTCATCCATCATGTTGTCCTCTACCTCACCGTTGCCTGCGATGGTGAACGGAATCTTTTCTTCCTCCGTCGGCTCTGCTTCCTCGACCACCTGTGCAGGTTCCTCCGCCGCCTCGGTGGTGTCCACAAAGGCAAAGGCCGGTGTCGAAAAGCCCACTGCCATCAGCAGGGTCAGAATTGTGCTGGGGATAACAACTCCCAGCCGTTTAAGCATCTTTTTCAATCGCTTCCTCCGTTTCTGCTTCCTCCGAAGCGTTGTTTACAGCGGTCAGGAACGTCACATTGCCCGCCTGAATGTTGTCCAGCAGAGCCAGCAGTTCGCGCCCTCCCATCTTGGTGCTGCGGATGGCACGAATGATCTCGCTGTCCTCTTCTTTTTTCTGTGCTGCCCGGATGGTTCTCAGCCGTTCTTCCAGTTCCGCGATCTGCTGTTCCGTCTTTTCGGCTTCATCCAGATATTTCTGTAATTTTTTGCCCATCGGCCCTCCTTTCAGTTGATGCGGCCAAAGCCTAAAAAGTGGCTCTGCCAGTAGGTCGAATTGATGCTGGTATAGGAAATGGGGTCGCCGCAGTGGATCATCATGCCATTGCCGACGTAGATTCCAACGTGCGACGCGCCAACGGTGTTATAAGTTTTTTCAAAGAAGATCAAGTCACCAGGCTGTGCATCCGCAGGAGAGACATAGCTGCATTTTCCTCGCAGACCGTTGGCTGTTGTACGCCCAACGCTCCACCCATTGCCGCTGTTATTGATGACCCAGCAGACAAAGCCGGAGCAGTCAAAACTGGTGCTTGGGGAACTACCGCCCCACACATACGGCATACCCAGATACTTTTCGGCTTCTTCAATCATCCTTGCAAACTTTTCATCCGACAGAGCTTCCGAGGGGATGTCGTACTTGAAGCCACCGCCGGAGCTACCAGCACCGCCGCCCGTGCCAATACTGCCCGTTGTGCCGCCGCTGTAAGTCGGGGAGCCTGCGCCGAACAGTTCCGGTCGGTTGCCATAGGTCAGGTTATAGGCATCGTACCGCCCGGTCTGCTTCTGGTTCATGTTCTTCCGCGCGATGGTATCGAAGCCCTTATTTTTCAGCAGGACATTGAGGATTTTGTACTCATACTCCACTTCTTCCTGATAGGTATAGGTTTCCATGCTGACGTTTCCAAAAGCGTCAATCGTTGGCCGAACCCCTACTCTGGTTTCCATGCGAGTGCGAATCTCAATGGTTTCCCACACTTTCAGGAGATACTGCTGCTTGAACAGTTCCTTGATAACAGGCTTGACCTGTCCTCTGGTGAACTGCTCATAGACCGCAGTCAGATGGGAAATCAGCTGATACGGGTCATGGCCGATCTCGTCCAGCTGATAGCGGTATTCATCATAGCCCGGATGGGTGGATTCCATCTGCCGAATCTGCTTATCCAGTTCTTTTTCCAGTTCCAGATAATCTTCTTCCGTACCTTTCATGTCGGCATCCTTGCTGGGATATGTCGTTCCCACAAAGGTACTGCCTGTTCCCTGAATTGCTGCACCGCAGCTTGAAAAGGCTCCCAACATTACCATCACCAGCAGGATACCCACACCAATACCGACCCACAAAGTTTTATGCTGCACGACGATCTCCTGCACCGCCGCTTTCGCTTTCTCCGTAATGGTGTTTGTTGCCGCTGCTGCCTGCTTGCTGGCGGCAGTTCCGGCTTTCTGACCGCGCTTGGCGGCTGCATAGGCATCCTTATACTGCTTTTTCTGGTAAAACTTCGCGCCGACTGTTTTTGTTTCACCTCCTGCGGCAGTCGGTGGCGGCTGGGGCTGTTTCTTTTTCAGCGACGGTTCTGCTGCATTTTCTGCAGTGCCACCCTCGCCCTCGGTGAATTTCAGGCGGCTGGATTTCTGATCCTCCCCACCTCTTTTCTCCGCTCTGGCAGATTTGTCTTTGGGCTTTTTTCTGCCTTTGACAAAGTGGTGCAGGCGTTCGGCGGCTTCTTCCGACTTGTGAGCAGCTTCCACGCCGGAATTGTCCTTTTCCACCTGATGTACTTTCTGATGGGCAAACCCGGTGGCGGTATCCACTCCTTTCTTCGCCACCTTCTTAACGCCCATCCCCACGCCACGGACGATGCCGCCCTTTTCGTCTTCAAAAGAAAGTCGGCCTTTCTTGGTCTGCGGCTCTGCATCCGATTCCGCAGGCGCATCCTTTGGCTTACCCTCCTCCTGATGGGCTTTGTAATAGTCTGCGCTCTGCTTGGCGGTGCTGTGATGCCGGGGTGTTTCCTCCTTCCCATCCTCGGCATCCATACAGATTTCTTCGTCCACGACAGGTTCTTCGTCTGTTTCCTTTTCCGCAGTTTCTTTTGCCGAATCTTCCTGCTCCGGCTTTTCTGCTACGGTTGCGGACTTCTGCTCCCCGGTGCGGAGGTTTTCATCCACCAGACCGTCTTTGGTCATCTTCTGGACGATTTTATCTCTGCCCCGAAACTTTTTGTCTGCTATGGAAATCACCTCCTTCCGGCTGGAGCCGTCATGCGATCAAGGCTGCGTGGGTTTCCCACTTATCAAGCACCTGCTCCAGCTTCCGGGCAAAGGCGATCAGACGGGCATTCACTTCCTCACGGTCAAGGTAACCGTGGGCTTCCATGTGAAAGCCGTCAGTCAGCTCATCGGCCAGTGTGCCAACGGCGTAAAAGTCCTCCAGCACCGTATGTACTACCGATTCTTCATCGTGGAAGTTGAGCGGCTCCACCTCATCGAAAGGCGGGCCGGAATCGCTTTCGTGCGGCTCCATGTCAGAGTGGTGATGAATCTTGCGGCTCAGTCGATCAAAAATATGCGATGTGTTCATGCTTCTTTTTTCTCCTTATATTTTCCCATCTCATTGGGCTTCGTTGTCATCAGACTGTACAGTTTCAGCGAAGTGTCGAACTTATCCTTGAACGGGATAATCGTATTGCCGTAGAACAGCAGCCCCTCGCCCTCGTTGCTGTTCGTCACATACGACAGCTGGAACGGTGAAATATTCAGCTGCTTTGCAAGGATTTGTCGGTCGCCGGATGCCTGGTTGAGCATATAAATAAAATCGCTGTTCTCGAAGATATTCTCGATTTCCCGGCTGGCCAGCAGATCCTTGATGTTCTGTGTAATTCCTGTCGGCACACCGCCCCATTTTCGGAACCGCTTCCAAATCTCGACGCTGTATGCTGCGGTCTGTTCCTCTTTCAGCAGGAGGTGGAACTCGTCTATATAGTACCGCGTGTTCTTTTTGCTGTTGCGGTTGACGGTAACACGGTTCCAGACCTGATCCTGGACGATGAGCATTCCCAGCTTTTTCAACTGTTTACCCAGTTCCTTGATGTCAAAACAGATGATGCGGTTATCCAGTTCCACATTGGTCTGGTGGTTGAACACTCGCAACGAACCATTGACGTAGATTTCCAACGCTGTGGCGATACGCTGCGCCTGCCGCTCTTTCTGCTCCCGCAGGCAGTCATACAGATCACCGAGCGTCGGCATATTCTCCGGCTTCGGGTCGTTCAGATATTTCTGGTAGACCAGCGGCAGGCAGCGGTCAATGACCGACTTTTCTTCCGGCTCCATGCCATCCCGTGCGCCCATGATCAGTTCGCACAGGGAAAGAATAAAGTCCGATTTCATGCCCAGCGGGTTATCATCGTCCGCATAGTTCAGGTTAATGTCCATCGGGTTGATGTAGTCCTTACTGGTGGACGAGATATGGATAACCTGACCACCCAGTGCTTCCACCAGTGGATAATATTCGCCTTCCGGGTCTGCCACGATAATATCGTCCGTTGTGGTGAAAAACACGTTTGTAATTTCACGCTTTGCACTGAACGACTTACCGCTTCCCGGTGTGCCGAGGATTAGGCCGTTCGGGTTTTTGAGCTGTTTGCGGTCTGCCATAATCATGTTGTTGGACACCGCGTTTAAGCCGTAATAGAGGGAATCGCCCTCCATAAAAAGCTCTTGCGTGGTGAAGGGAACGAAGATGGCAGTAGAAGTGGTAGTCAGTGCGCGCTTGATGGGAACGAGATTATTTGCCAGCGGCAGGCTGCTCATAAGGCCCTGTTCCTGCAAATAATCCAGACGGTTCAGAGTGCAGTTGAACTTCTGAGCGATGCCAGCAGTCTGAAACACAGCACTATCCAACTCCTGCTTGGTCTTGGCCGTATTGAGGAAAAGCACCGTAACAAGGAACATACGCTCATTACGGCTCTGCAGATCATCCAGAATCTTCTTGGCCTCGCCGCCATAAGTTGCAAGGTCGCTCGGAATAATTTCCATATCATAACCAGACCTCACAGCTTTCTTCTGCTCCTCGATTTTCATACGATCCAGGTCGGTAATTTTGCCTTTGATCAGTTTGATGGCTTTCAGCTGGTCTACCGACTGCACATGGATACTGACGACCAGATTTTTGTCCATGTCCAGAAACTCAGCCAGTACCTTATCCGTCAGTTCTGGGGCAAGGATGTTCAGATAGGATGCAGCACCATAGGTGTCCCCCATCATAAAGTCCTTGCCGCTTTTGAACAGGAAACTGGTCGGCGCAATGAAGTCCTTGGTGGTCATGCCGCTCTGCAGGATGCGGTCATAGCTGAAATCGAACTTCTGCTGTTCCTCCTGATGAAAGGTTTCGTACATGATCTGAAGCCGTTCCACGCCGTTCAGCGGGTAGGCTTTCACGCCCAGCACCTTGAAATTGTTGAGAATATCGGTTTCGATACGCTCCAGCCGGGGTTTTGCCTCCCGGACACTCTTTGCTTCGATGCTAAACGTGATGTACTTCGTCCGAACCAGACCGTTATTGCCTTTGGCAAGCTGCTGTTTCAGCATCTGCGCATATTCCATACGCACATCATCGAACTGGTCGTGCTGCGGCTCGATCTGGATGACCTTGTTGTACTCGCTCATATCGCTCTTGTGGTTGATGAACGACAACTGAAAGCGGATACTGGCATCGAAGTAGTTGAGAAAGTCGCACCAGCTTTCAAAGATGGTGTTCTTATCCTCGTTCTGCGCCAGCTGGTAGTTAATGTCGTAGAATCGGACGGTTTTGGAATACAGATGTTCCTCCACCCGGCAGATACCGTCGCGCCCCATTTCCAGATATGGAATGGAACGCTGCACGGTCAACCGCTGTTCCTTCTGGCTCTTTTCGGATTTCCGAAAGAACCTCTGGAAGAAGCCGCCCGGCTGCGGTTTCTTCTTCGGTTCACTTTTTACCAAGGAAGCCTCCTTTCTTCTGGATCGGTGCTGCGTTTTCCAGTTCCCTGTCATACAGGTTTTCAACCTCATAGCGGCGTACCGATGGGCGTTTGAATCGAACGCTGATAAAATTCGTCAGGATGGTTTCAAGGTGCATCCCGTTTTTCTCATATAGCGCAAAGAAAAATTCCGGCAGCATCAGGAGCACCATGCCTGCCGCTGCATTGCTCGTTCCCAGCGTATCGCGCATGAGAAAATAGAACGGAACACCAATTCCTGCTGCGAAACCCATGCACACAAGCTGGCGTTTCGTCAGGTTCAGAAAGACCTTGTTTTTCACTTTGGAAAGGTCTTTGGGAATCGTTACATAGGCCATTTATCACCAGAACAGCCAGACCGCCGCCGGGAAACGGCGTTGTCTGCTGTCTTTTCCTTTCATTGGATTTTCCCGGATTTAGTGACTGCCGAAGATCTGTTTGGACAGACTTCCCGTTTTGAGCAGCGAGAAGCAAAGAATCACCGTGTAGGCCATTGTGCCGAACAACGCCGAGTGAATATCCGAAGATACCCGGATGCTGCCGATGAGGGCTGCATAGATTGCCACGCAGACCATCATCAGGAACGCCTGAAATGCCAGCGCGAACAGCCCCCGGAAGTAGTTGGTACCCACATGACCCCATTCACGGTTACTCATGGTTGCAAATGGAATAGGAGCAAGCGAAGTGTAGAGGTATATTTCTATCATTCTGCCGTACATTATCACTGTGATAACCACTGACAGAATTTTCAGACACCAGCTTACAACAAGGGTTTCCAATGCCAGCGTCACCAGTTCGCCAATCGCCATTGTTGCCATTGCCGCCTGCATCTGCATGGAAAGAGAACTAATATCAATGGCGGTATTGCCACGGATAATGCCGGAGGAAGAATTTACCACCGACTGTCCAATGTCAAATACCGCCATTGCAATATCGAACGTATGACTGACGAGATAGACCGCGATCCACATCTTCACGAAATACTTGAAGAACATCCAAGTGTCTACATCGTGCAGATTGTTCCGTTCCGTCAGCATCGAGATCAGTTCGTAGCAGAGGATCAGTGTAATGATGATTCCTGCAATGGGAATCACCACCGAATCCGAAATGTTACGGATCATGCTGAAAATACTGCTGTTCCACCCTTGCGGTGTCTGCCCGACTTGAGCAGCGATCTCACTGGTCTGTTGGTTGACCGCCGTGAACATCGTACTCAGGTTGGACTCCACCATGCCGGAAAGAAGTTCCCTCATCCATTTTTCGATTGCTGCGAAAATATTATCGAACAATGGCGGGTTTTCCTCCTATCGCTTGTTGCTTAGCCGAACAGACCAGAGAGCAGCGGAATCAGCTGCGTACCGATGAGAATGACACCGCCGCCGGACATGAGCTGCTTCATGCCCTGCGACTTTGCGCCAGGGTTGTCGTTTCCGTACCCTTCCATGAGGTTCACAACGCCCCAAACGCCAAGGCCCGCGCCGATGGCAACAACGAGAGTCTGCAGAACGGTAATAGCCTGATTGAAGAATTCCATAGTGTTGTTTCGCCAGATTGCAGCATTGATAAAAAGTACGATTCCAAAAGAAAAACAGGCTGGCACATCTTCGGTGCTGCCTGCTTCCTGCAATGCTGGCTTCTCCTTTCATTTTCATAAAAATCAGCCTTTTGAAATCGCAAAAAATGTAGAGATCAGTCGGACGAGATTGCTGTCATGGGGTCTGCCCGGACAGGCGGGCGGATGAATTTACTTCGGATAATGACCTCCTTCCTATGCTGTGCTTTCTTCGGACACATCCACCTCGTAGCAATCAAATTCTTCATCCATTCGCAGCCTGAGTTCGTGCTTCAGGTAGCGTTCTACATCGAAAGCGTTCTTCTTATCGAAGTCCGACAGTTCTTTGTACCGCTTATGCTTGGTAATGTCGAATTTGTCGCTGAGGAATGGCCGGACACCGCGCAGCTGCAGGATACACTTGCTGCCATCCATGACAGAAAGTTCGTCCCGGCTCATAAGTTCCTTGCCAGTCTTTTGGTAGGTTGTACCAAATGATGGGCTTTGGCCGCGTGTGTCAGAAGTGTTATATAGGTCGATGGTTTCTTTCCCCAGCGTTTCGGAAATCTCTTTGAGTGTCGAGCTTTCCTTGCCGCCGAGGAAAAGCATGGTGTCACAGTTGCCGATAATGGTTTCTGCGGCATCCTTGTAGATGGTTTTAAGCTGACTCTGAGATTGCAGGATGATGGATGCTGATATCTCACGGCTGCGGATGGTGGCGATCAGCCTATCAAACTTCGGGATCAGACCGATGTTCGCAAACTCATCAAGCAGCAGCCGTACATGATACTTTAGCTGACCTCCGCATTGATCGTCTGCACGGTCACAAAGCAGAT
>OJPF01001308.1_pt1 | contig 11525 bp, 11 predicted proteins | sample 1598441 | NCBI WGS metagenome assembly OJPF01 (sample SAMN03922474, study PRJEB24848) | human gut metagenome | isolation source: stool sample | host: Homo sapiens | place: Germany | collected 2010-11 | reverse complement strand
GGCAGTCCTTCACTTTCACTTTACATACCAAGGAGACATGACATGACACGCTCAAACGCCAGAGAGGTCGCCGTGCATCTCATTTATGAGATCGACTATACCGGCGAAGACCCTGCCCAGGCCATCGAGACCCGCATGGACCGCAGCTATTACAGCGGCCTTTCTGCGGAGAACGACGTCTATGCAGAGCGCCCCAGCAAAAAGCAGATGGACTACATCCGCACCTGCGTGACGGGTGTCTGCGAGCACGCAGAGGAGCTGGACGCCCTGATCGCCCAGTATGCCGTGCGCTGGAATCTGCACCGGATCTCCCGCCTGACGAAGGCGGCGATGCGGCTTGCCATTTATGAAATGCGCTATGTCGACGATGTGCCGAACGGCGTTGCCATCAACGAGTGCGTGGAGCTGACGCGGAAATATGAGGACGCGCAGGTCGTTTCCTTTGTGAACGGCATCCTCGGCTCCGTGGCGCGCGGCGCAAAGCCGAACACCGAGGCCCCTGCGGACCCGCAGCCGGAGGAAGCACAGCCGGAGGAGACTCCGTCCGAAGAGACGCAGCCCGCTCCGGAGGAGGCGCAGCAGCCATGAGGGTGCTCGCCTTCGACACCAGCAACTATACGACCTCGGTCGCGTCCTTCGACGGCACGGCCGGTCACAATATCTCGCGTCTGCTCGATGTGGAGCAGGGCGCGCTCGGACTGCGCCAGAGCGATGCGCTGTTCGCCCATGTAAAACGCCTGCCGGAGCTTGCCGACAGGCTGTTTTCGGATATCGGCACGGACGCAGGCTTTGAAGCAGTCGGTGTCAGCACGCGGCCGCGCGCCGTAGAGGGGTCGTACATGCCCTGCTTCCTCGCGGGCGAATCGCAGGCCCGGGTGCTCGGCGCGGCGCTCGGCGTGCCCGTCCTGCCGTTTTCGCACCAGCAGGGGCACATCGCGGCCTCACTGTGGGGCTCTGGCCATATGGAGCTGATGGACGAGCCGCATCTGGCCTGGCATCTTTCCGGCGGCACGACGGAGCTTCTGCGCGTCACGCCGGAGGGGAAGGGCAGCGTGCATGCCGAGAAGATCGGCGGTACGACGGATATCTCCGCCGGTCAGCTCATCGACCGGACCGGCAAGCTGCTCGGCCTGCCGTTTCCGTCCGGCAAGCACATCGACGCCCTGAGCCGTTCCGCGCAGGACCGGCAGGTCTTCCGCGTCAAGGTGCAGGGGACCACATTCTCCCTTTCCGGCGTGCAGAACAAGGTCGAGCAGTACCATGCGGCGGGAAATTCCCCGGAGGAGACGGCGGGCTATGCACTGCGCTGCCTCATCGGCGCCATCGTCCGCGCGACGGAGAACGCGCTGCTGGAATATCCCGGCAGCAGCGTCGTGTTTGCAGGCGGTGTTGCATCGAACACGCTGCTGCGCAGCAGCTGCGCGGCACTTCCGGCCGTTTTCTGTCCGCCGCAGTTCGCCACGGACAACGCCCTCGGCGTTGCCGTTCTGACCTGGAGGGCGCTGCATGGCTGAGATCTTTGAGGTATCGCAGATCAACGAGTATCTGCGACAGCGCTTTGAAGCAGACGAATTTCTCGGCTCGCTGCTCATCCGCGGTGAGCTGAGCAACTATAAAATTTACCCCTCCGGCCATCACTATTTCACGCTGAAGGACAGCCAGAGCGCCATCCGCTGCGTCATGTTCAAGGGCAGCGCCATGCGCCTGCGTTTCCGGCCGGAGACGGGTATGAAGGTCATTGCGGGCGGGCGCATTGCCGTGTTCCCGCGTGACGGAGCCTACCAGCTCTACTGCACGTCGCTCACGCCGGAGGGCGTCGGCGATCTGCATGTCGCCTTTGAGCAGCTCAAGCTGAAGCTGCAGGCTGAGGGCCTGTTCGCCCGCGAGCGCAAGCAGGCCCTGCCGCGCTTCCCGCACCGCATCGCCATCATCACGTCCTCCGCGGGCGCGGCTCTGCACGACATGCTGCGCATCCTGCGCAAGCGCTACCCGCTGACGGAGGTCAAGCTGCTCGGCGTCCGCGTGCAGGGGGCCGAGGCTCCGGCGGAGATCGCCGGGGCGATCCGCTACGCCAACCGCTGGGAGCTGGCCGACCTCATCATCACCGGCCGCGGCGGCGGCTCCATGGAGGACCTTTGGGCCTTCAACGACGAACGCGTGGCCCGCGCCATTGCCGATTCGCATATTCCGGTCATCTCGGCCGTCGGCCATGAGCCGGATGTGACGATCTCGGACTTCGTAGCCGATCTGCGCGCAGCGACGCCGTCGAACGCAGCCGAGTTGGCCGTGCCGGACCAGACGGAGCTGCGCCAGCATCTGGCCGCCCAGCGCGCCATGCTGCTCACGCTGATGACGCGCCGCCTGAAGCAGGAACGCCAGCGTGTGGCCCAGCTGGCCGGAGCGCGCGCCCTGCGCGACCCGAAAAACTATATCGACGACCGCCGCATGCAGCTCGACTATACGCAGCGCCGCCTGATCGCCGCCTTGCAGCGGCTTGTGGCGCAGCAGCGCGAGCGTTTTGTCCGGCTGACGTCGAAGCTCGACGCGATGAGCCCGCTGAAGGTCCTCTCGCGCGGCTATTCTATGACATTTGACGCGCAGGGCCATGTGGTACGGAGCGTCCGCACGCTGTCCTGCGGCGACCGGATCACCGTCCGGCTCGCGGACGGCTGCGCCTCTGCCGAGGTGTGGGAAATACAGGAGGATGCAACATGAGCACGGAATCGATCACATTTGAACAATCTCTGCAGCGGCTCGATGAGATCGTCCGCCGCATGGAAAAGGGCGACGTTCCGCTGGAGGAGGCCCTCTCGCTGTTTGAGGAGGGCACGCGGCTGGCAGGCTCCTGCAGCCGCCTGCTGGACGAAGCGGAGCTGAAGGTCGTTCAGCTCACCAAGGGCGCAGACGGCGCCCCGCAGGAAACGGAGCTTGCCGATGCTGGAATTTGAAGCGCTGCTGCGCAGCTATGCCGACCGCGTGGAGGGCTATCTCCACTCCTGCTTTACGGATGCGGACGAGCCGCAGCAGGTCCTGTTTGACGCCATGCGCTACAGCCTGCTTGCCGGGGGAAAGCGCCTTCGCCCCGTGCTGGCGCAGGCCTTCTGCGAGCTGTGCGGCGGCAGCGCCATGGACGCCCTGCCGTTTGCTGCCGCCGTGGAGATGGTGCATACCTACAGCCTCATCCACGACGATCTGCCGTGTATGGACAATGATGATTACCGCCGCGGCCGCCTGACGAACCACAAGGTCTACGGCGAGGCGACGGCCGTTCTGGCGGGCGACGCCCTGCTGACGGCCGCATTCGGCCATCTTGCCGCAGCCCCGCTGCCCGCGTCCCGCGTCGTCAAGGCCACGCGGGTGCTCTCGCTGTGCGCGGGCGAGCTCGGTATGGTCGGCGGGCAGGTGCTGGACATGGAGGCCGAGCACCGCGTCTGCACGGAGGAGGAGGTCCTCGCCATCCAGTCGCGCAAAACGGGCGCGCTCATCTCGGCCGCCTGCCAGCTCGGCGTCATCGCAGCCGGCGGCAGCCCGGCCCAGCAGCAGGCAGCGGCGGATTACGCTGCAAGTCTCGGGCTGGCCTTCCAGATCGAGGATGATATTCTGGATGTCGTCGGCGATGCCGCAAAGCTCGGCAAGGCGACCGGCATGGACCAGAACAAAAATACATTCGTCCGGCTGCACGGAGTGGAAGCCTGCCGTGCCCGCATCACGGAAGAAACGCAGCGCGCGGTCGCTGCGCTCGCGCCGTTCAGTCAGGCGGAGTTCCTGACGGAGCTGGCGCAGCGCCTGACGAGCCGCGACCACTGAGGAGGAGATCATGAAAGCATTGCTTCACAGCCTTCTGGAGGCCGCTACCCTTGGCAGACCGGTCGTCCTCTGCACCGTCGTGCATTCCGGCGGCTCCGCACCGCGCAGCGCAGGCGCGCATATGGCCGTGTTTGCCGACGGCAGCACCCGCGGCACCGTCGGCGGCGGCCGCCTGGAGCTGCTCGCCGCAAAGGAGGGCCTGTCGCTTCTGCAGCGGCAGACCTCGGCCCTGCGGGCCTATGACCTCTCGGAGCGCGAGGGCGGCATCGGCATGGCCTGCGGCGGCAATGTCATCGTGTCGTATCTCTATCTCGGCCCGGAGCAGGCCGACTTCGTGCGCGCCATGGCGGCTGCGTTCGACGCCACGGCGCCCTGCTGGCTGAAGCTCGTCATTGCCGAAGACGGCAGAACGGACGTTTCGCTTTCGAACGGGGCGGACCGTTCCCTGTGCGCGGCCCAGCCGGTCTGGATGCCGGGAACGCCTGCTGTTTATACCGAGCCGCTCACGCAGCCGGGGCGCGTCTATCTCTTCGGCGCGGGGCATGTCGGGCAGGCGCTCGTGCCGGTGCTGGAATATGTCGGCTTTGCCGTGACGGTCTATGACCCGCGGCAGGAGCTGGCCGAGAGATTCTCCGATGTGATCTGCGCGCCGTATGCCGAGTTGGAGGACCATATCACGCTCACGCCGTATGACAGCGTCGTCGTCATGACGCCGGGCCACATGGCGGACTTTGAGGTCCTGCACCGCATCCTGCGCCATCCGCTGTCCTACATCGGCTGCATCGGCAGCCGGAACAAGGCGGCCAAGACGCGCGACCTGCTGCGGCAGGAGGGCTTCTCCGAAGAGGCCATTGCGTCTGTTCATCTGCCCATCGGCCTGCCGATCCTGGCGCAGACCCCGGCGGAGATCGCCATCAGCATTGCGGGCGAAATGATCCGCTGCCGCGCCGAGGCGGCGCAGAAACGCTAAAAAACGGAGCGCCTTCCAGCCGGAAAGCGCTCCGAAGTTTTTCTGCCTTACAGTGTTTTGATGGCGTCGATCAGCGCGTCGACATCCTCCTGCGTTGTGGACCAGCTCGTGGCGAAGCGGGCAACGCTGTGCTCCTCGTCGACCTTGCCCCAGGTGTGGAAGGCAATCTTCTGCTGCAGGGCACGGACGGCCTTGTTCTCCATGATGAGGAACTGCAGGTTCGTCGGCGAATGGAGATAGAACTGCAGGCCACGCGCATCGAAGGCATCGCGGATCTGCATGGCCATGTTGATGGCGTGCTTGCTGATGCGGAAATACAGGTCGTCCGTAAACAGCGTGTCGAACTGCAGGCCGAGCAGGCGGCCCTTGGCCAGCAGTGCGCCGTGCTGTTTGGCAATGGTGGAGAAATATCGCGGCATGTTGTGCTTCGTAAAGACCGCTGCCTCGCCGAACAGCGCGCCGACCTTCGTGCCGCCGATGTAGAACACGTCGCACAGCTGGGCCAGCTCCGGCAGGGTAATGTCGCACTTCGGGCTCATCAGACCGTAGCCGAGGCGTGCGCCGTCGATGTAGAGTGGGATATTGTACCAGCGGCAGACGCTGGCCAGCTCGACGAGCTCACGCTTGGTGTAGAGCGTGCCGAACTCCGTCGGGTAGGAGATGTAGACCATGCCGGGATAGACAAAATGCTGGTGACTCGCATCCTGCCAGTAGTCCTTCATATACATCCAGACATCCTCGGCGCGGAGCTTGCCGTCGTAGACGGGCAGGGCGATGACCTTGTGGCCCGTGAATTCGATGGCGCCGGCCTCGTGGTCGCTGATGTGGCCGGTCTGCGCGGCGATCACGCCGCCGTAGGACGGCAGCATGGAGTCGATGACGACGGCGTTCGTCTGCGTGCCGCCGACCATGAAGAAAATGTCGGCGCCGGGACAGTCACAGGCCGCGCGGATCTTTTCCTTTGCGCTCTCGCAGAATTTGTCGCTGCCGTAGCCGGGGAGCTGCTCCAGATTCGTCTCATTCAGACGGCGCAGGATCTCTACCCGCGCGCCCGCAGTATAATCGCTCTCAAAAGAATGCATAGCTGTCACTCCTGCGGCAATCAGCCTGTCATTACAGCGCGGGCATTCTCTGCCCGTTTGTCCGCTGTGCAACTACAAGTTTAGCACGGCAGAGCGGCCTTGTCAAGCGCTGTTTCGCCTTTCTGCGGGCCAATCCGCCGTATATCACGCCCGGCCGGCTGCGCAGGATCGGCCCGGCGGAACAGGAACGGATGGAACTATTTCGGCGGGCTGAATATTCATTATTTTGAAATATTTCCGATATTTTCGCTTGCTAATGAGGAAAACATTGGAAAAACCATTGTACCGGTAGAAAATCGCGGGATATTTTTTGGAAAAACCGACAAAGGATACTTGTATATTTCCCGTCGTTATGGTATGATGTTATTGGTGGCGCAGTATCCTAGTCAAAGCGCGCCGGTTTCGAAGAAGGGCCTAAAAATCCTTTTAAGGGCATATCGATGAAGTCCCTGGTGCTTGCTTTTTTCGCCCAGATCAGGGTGGGTGCTGGGGGTTAAGGTCTCCGGGCGAGGTGTAACGGCATATACCGACCGACCCGGTTTCCGTGGAGACCTGCTCTTGTGCGACAGCCGTTCCGTATCTGCGGGTACCCGGACTGCGTACGAAGCAGGATTGAACCTGCATTGCGGTGCACAGAATCGTGTGCTGTGTGTAGCGTAGCCTGCCTTGCGTGGGTATGTGGGAATAGGGGAGCGACGCGTCAGCCGCCGTGGCCGCGGCGCTTGGCGATATTGCCCCTTGAAACCATGCCTGCAAAAGAGGATAGAGCCGGTGCGTAATGCTGTGGAAAACACCTAGGCTGACTGTTCATTCAGGGCATGCAGAGGATTACAGTGCGGACTAAGTGGCAATCGGGTACCGGAAGCGGCAACGCTCCGGCTTTGGCTTTAAATGGAAACAGCCGTCCGGCGACGGGCGGCAGCGACTGGGGAAATCCAACCCGACCTAAGCCGCAGGCTTTACTCTGTCTGCTGCCACCATTCTTTAGAAATTCTTGGCTTGTGGGCCCGGCCCACAGACTTCAGTGTTTCCGGAGGAGATATTTTTGAGCGCAAATCATACGGAGCCTCCCTCAAGGGGAAAGCGGAAAAAGAAAAACAGTCATATTCGATGGATCGTCACAGTCTTTTTTGTGGCAGTCGTAATTTCCTCGACGATCTCGTTCTTTTCCTCCACAGTGCTGGAGGGGGCAGGGCTTGTCGAGGCATTTCTTGTACTTTTGCTGATCGTGGCACTAGGCATCGTGTTCGATATCATCGGCGTGGCCGTGATGTCGGCGGAGGAGAAGCCCTTCCATGCCATGGCGGCCAAAAAGGTCCCCGGCGCTGCCGAGGCTCTGCACCTGCTGCGCAATGCGGAGAAGGTCTCGAGCTTCTGCAATGACGTCGTGGGTGATATCTGCGGCGTCGTATCCGGCTCGGCTTCCGCTGTTGTGGCCGTGCGCGCTCTTACCATGCTCAATTCCGAAACGGTGGCACAGCTGATCATGTCCGCGCTGGTGTCCGGTGTAACGATCGCCGGCAAGGCCTGCGGCAAGAATATCGCCACCGGCAAGGCGACGCAGATCGTGCATACGACCTCCAAGCTGATCTACTACATCAAGTCACTCTTTACCGGCAAGCTCCCGAAGAAAAAGAAAAAGTGACAGTCTGAGGGTGTGTCATTTTTGACTTTATTAGATACCATCAATTCCCGCGAGGCGCTGTGCGCGCTGAATGACGCGCAGCTGCGCCAGCTTTGCGACGAGATTCGACAGTTTCTGGTGCTGAATGTCGCCCGGACGGGCGGTCATCTGGCCTCGAACCTCGGCGTTGTCGAGCTGAGTGTTGCGCTGGAGCGGGTATTCGATACGAGCCGCGACCGGCTCCTGTTCGACGTGGGGCATCAGTCCTATGTCCACAAGATCCTGACCGGCCGGCGGGACGAATTCCGCACACTGCGTATGTTCGGCGGCCTTGCGGGCTTCCCAAAGCCGTCGGAGAGCGTGACGGACCCGTTTGTGGCCGGTCACGCCTCCAGCTCCGTCTCCACCGCTCTCGGCATGGCGCGTGCCCGCACGCTGCAGCATGAGGACTATCACGTCGTGGCCCTGATGGGCGACGGCGCAATGACCGGCGGCTTGGCCTATGAGGCCATGAACGATGCCGGGGAGAGCAGCGAGCAGCTCATCGTTATCCTGAACGACAACGGCATGTCCATCACGCCGAACGTCGGCGGCATTGCCCAGCATCTTGCGCTCATCCGCACGCGGCCGGGCTATTACCGCATCAAAAAGGCCTATCGCGCCGTCACGGCAAAGGTGCCCGGCGGAAAGTGCCTCTACCGCCTGACGCACCGGCTCAAGGAGCACTGGAAGCGTATGCTCTTCGGCACGACGTTCTTTGAGGAGATGGGCTTTGAATATTATGGCCCCGTAGATGGGCATGATCTGAAACGGCTGGAATATATGCTCCGGCTCGTCAAGGACCGCCGGCATCCGGTCCTGCTGCACGTCATCACGCAGAAGGGCAAGGGCTACGCGCCTGCTGAGGAGAACCCCGATGTGTTCCACGGCATCGGCCATTTCGACCCCGAAAAGGGGATGGAGCCGCGCTGCGGCCATCTTCCGACATTTTCCGACACATTCAGCGAAACGATTGACGCGCTCGGCGCGCAGGAGCCGCGCATCTGCGCCATTACAGCCGCCATGCTGCGCGGGACCGGCCTCGATGCCTTTGCAGCCCACTATCCGGAGCGCTGCTTCGATGTCGGCATTGCAGAGGGACACGCCGTCTCCATGGCGGGCGGCCTTGCCAAGCAGGGAATGATCCCCGTTGTTGCGATCTATTCCACATTCCTGCAGCGCGCTTATGACATGCTGCTGCAGGATGTTGCCATGCTCGGACTGCATGTCGTATTTGCCGTAGACCGCGCCGGCCTTGTCGGCGGGGATGGCGAGACGCACCACGGCGTGTTCGACGTGAATTATCTGCGCTCCGTGCCCGGCATGCAGGTCCTGTGCCCCGCCAGTCAGGCGGAGCTGGGTCAGATGCTGCGCCGCGCTGTGCTGGAGATGACCGGCCCGGTTGCCGTGCGCTATCCCCGCGGGTGCGACGGCACGTTTACCGGCATCGCAGAGCAGCCGTGCCTGCGCGAGGGGAGCGACATTACCCTCGTCACCTATGGGACGCTCGTCAACGAGGTGCTTGCCGCGGCAAAGATGCTGCAGGCGCGCGGCATTTCCGCCGAGGTCCTGAAGTTGCCCTCCATCAAGCCGCTCGATGTCCGCACCGTCGCCGCCTCCATGCGGAAGACGGGCCGCCTGCTCGTTGCAGAGGAGTCCGTGTGCATCGGCTGCGCCGGCAAGGAGCTGTTGGCGTCGCTCCGTGCTCGCGGAGTGGGCGGGCCTGTGCGGCTGTGCAATCTCGGCGACCGCTTTATTCCCCACGGCGCGGTGCCGGAGCTGTACCGCCTGGCGGGGTTGGACGCAAGATCTCTTGCTGACGCTGCCTGGGAGGTATGTCAGAATGAAGCATAAGGAACGATTGGATGTCGTTCTCGTGGAGCGCGGCCTGTGCGACAGCCGAAGCAAGGCGCAGGCGCTCATCATGTCCGGCGAGGTCTATGTCAACGGGCAGAAATCGGACAAGGCCGGTACGCCGGTCGAGGACGAGGCCGTTGTAGAGCTGCGGGGCAATCCCTGCCCCTACGTCAGCCGCGGCGGCCTGAAGCTTGAAAAGGCGCTGCGCGACTTCGGCGTCGATCCGACCGGCTTCGTCTGCAGCGACTCGGGCGCCTCGACGGGCGGCTTTACGGACTGCCTGCTGCAGAAGGGCGCGAAGAAGGTCTTCGCCATCGATGTCGGCTATGGCCAGCTTGCCTGGAGCATCCGGCAGGACCCGCGCGTGGTGTGCATGGAGCGGACGAACATCCGCTATGTCACGCCGGAGCAGCTCGGAGAGCCGCTGGACCTGTCCGTTGTGGATGTTTCCTTCATTTCCCTGCGGATCGTCCTGCCCGCCATCCGTGCACTGCTGAAGCCGACGGGGCAGATCCTCTGCCTCATCAAGCCACAGTTCGAGGCCGGCCGGGAGAAGGTCGGTAAGAAGGGCGTCGTCCGCGACCCGGCCGTCCATGAGGAGGTCCTGCAGAATTTTCTGGCGCTGGCTGCGGAGCTGGAGCTGACCGTCCGCAACCTGACGTTTTCCCCGGTGCGCGGCCCCGAGGGCAACATTGAATTTCTCGGCCATCTGAGCATGGAGCCGCAGGGCGGCATCACGCCGGATGTTCCTGCGCTCGTTGCACAGGCGCACGCAGAACTCAGGGGATAAGCTATGAAAAAGATCGTCTTGACGCCGAATCCCTACCGGGACCGGAACTTCAAATATGTCACGCTCGCCGATAAGCTCCTGCGCGAGGCTGGGCTGGAAACGCGCATCTGCCTCGCCTTCGATGTGGACCGCAGCTTCGAGCTGCCGGACAATGTTGTTCTGACGGAGCTGAACCATGAGCTGCGCGATGCCGATCTACTCGTCTGCTTCGGCGGCGACGGCACGATCCTCCATGCCTCCAAGGCTGCAACAAAGGCCGGAATCCCGGTCCTCGGCGTGAACATCGGCACCATGGGCTTCATGGCGGAGCTGGAGAGCAGCGAGCTCAAGGAGCTGCGCCGCCTTGCGGATGACGATTTCTCCGTCGAGCCGCGCATGATGCTCCATGTCCGCGCGGAGCACGAGGGACGCGTCATTCTGGAGGAGGACGCGCTGAACGACGCCGTCATCACGAAGGGCGCGGTAGCGCGCGTGGTGCAGATGTCCGTGCAGGGCGACGGCGTGGATATGATGTCCTTCAGCGGCGACGGGCTGATCGTCTGCACGCCGACCGGTTCCACGGCCTATTCCATGTCGGCTGGCGGCCCGCTGGTCGAGCCTGCTGCACAGAATATTGTGCTCACGCCGATCTGCGCCCACGAGATGCAGACACGTGCCATCGTTACGTCTGCAGACCGCGAGATCACGGTGCAGCTTGCCCGCACCGGCCGCAAAAACGCCTTTCTTTCCGTGGACGGCGGCAAGGCTGTCCGCCTGAGCAGCGGCGATCGCATTACCATACGCCGCTCTGAGCATGTCACACGGCTGCTCCGCCTGACCGGACGCAGCTTTTTCGAGATCATACAAAATAAATTCAGGTAGGTGGGAACCATGAAAAACGATCGTCAGAAAAAAATCATCGAGCTTGTGGAGAACCGGTGCATCGAGACGCAGGAGCAGCTGCTCGATCAGCTCCGCCAGTGCGGCTTCCACAGCACCCAGGCCACCGTTTCCCGCGATATCCGGGAGTTGTGTCTTGTAAAGGCAGCCACTACCGAGGGCTACCGCTACGTTTCCAGCCGGAATGAAAGCTTCAACCCCAAGACGCAAGGACGCTTTGAGACCATCTTCCACGAGTCTGTTCTGGGAGTGGATTACGCCGGGCACGTTGTGCTGGTAAAATGCTATTCCGGCATGGCAAATGCCGCCTGTGAGGTTTTTGACGCATTGCAGTGGAAAAATGTCGTTGGCACCCTTTCCGGTGATGATACCTTTTTAATTGTTGCGCGCTCGGAGCGCGATGCCAAGACCATTTGTTCGGAGCTGACCCGCTATGTGGGGCAGAGATGACGGTAGGAGAACGAAGCCATGCTGAGC
>OJPF01001298.1_pt1 | contig 11637 bp, 9 predicted proteins | sample 1598441 | NCBI WGS metagenome assembly OJPF01 (sample SAMN03922474, study PRJEB24848) | human gut metagenome | isolation source: stool sample | host: Homo sapiens | place: Germany | collected 2010-11 | reverse complement strand
GATCTACACACTGCATATCGTCGGCAGCGTCAGATGTGTATAAGAGACAGCCTGAAAGCAGCGAAAAGTCCGAAGGGATTTTTTGACAGGCCGGCGCAGAACAGAATCTTTGCGGCGGGTCTTTTTGTGCCCGCCCGATCCCAGAACTTCATGAACTGAGGTGGTACACCCTTGAAACGAGCCTTTTTCGGCGGCGTCCATCCAAAGGGCTATAAGGAGCTTTCGCGTGAGGCGGCCATCGTCCCGCTGCACCCGAGCGTCGTCTCCGTCGCGATGTCCCAGCACATCGGCGCGCCCTGCCAGCCGCTCGTCAAAGTCGGAGACCGCGTGACCGTCGGCCAGAAGATCGGCGACGGCCAGGGCCTCTGCGTCCCCGTCCACGCCTCCGTGTCCGGCACGGTCACGGCCATCGAGGCCCGGCCCCATCCGGGCGGGAACCTGCAGACGGCCATCGTCATCGAGTCCGACGGCCGCGACACGCTCTGCCCCACGGTCAAGCCGCGCGAGCCGGAGGCCGTCGCCGCCATGAGCGCCGAGGACCTCATCGCCGTCATCCGCGAAGCCGGCATCACCGGCATGGGCGGCGCGGGCTTCCCCACGTCCGTCAAGCTCTCCTCCGGCCTCGGCAAGGTCGACACCGTCATCGTCAACGGCGCGGAGTGCGAGCCCTACATCACGTCCGACGACCGCCTGATGCGCGAAACGCCCGAGCGCGTCGTCGGCGGCCTGCGCGTCGTCCTGCAGATCCTGCAGCCGAAGCGCGCCGCCATCGGCATCGAGCAGAACAAGCCCGAGGCCATCGCGGCCATCTCCGCCGTGCTGGGGAGCGGCATCGACCTGCTGCCGCTGCACGTCCGCTACCCGCAGGGCGCGGAAAAGCAGCTCATCCAGACCGTCACGGGCCGCTGCGTGCCCCCCGGCGGCCTGCCCGCCCACGTCGGCTGCGCCGTGTTCAACGCCGCGACCTGCGCCGCCATCTACGACGCCGTCTATCTCGGCCTGCCGCTCGTGCGCCGCGCCGTGACCGTCACGGGCAGCGCCATCGCAAAGCCCGGCAACTTCCTGGCTCCCATCGGCACGGCCTATTCCGACCTTGTCGAGGCGGCGGGCGGCTTCGCCCTGCCCCCCTACAAGGTCCTGTGCGGCGGCCCGATGATGGGCATCGCGCAGTACACCCTGCGCACCGCCACGATCAAGGGCAACAACGCCCTGACGTGCTACAGCGACAAGGACCGCCATGAGACGCCCAACCCCCACTGCATCCGCTGCGGCAAGTGCGTCGAGGCCTGCCCCATGCACCTCATGCCGCTGTTCCTGCACCGCGCCGTGAACCGCGGCGATCTGGAGCGGCTGGACGAGCTGCACGTCATGGACTGCATTGAGTGCGGCTCGTGCGCCTACGGCTGCCCGGCGGGCATCCCGCTCGTGCAGAGCTTCCGCACCGGCAAAAAGCTCGTGCGCGACGCCGCCGCCCGTGAAAAAGCAAAGAAGGAGGCCGCCGCGAAATGAACGAAGAAGCCCTGAAGCTGACGCTCTCCTCCTCGCCGCATGCGCACAGCCCGAATTCCACCCGCCGCATCATGCTCGATGTGTGCATCGCCCTGCTGCCCGCCCTCATCGGCGCGATCGTGTTCTTCGGCGCGCGCGCCCTGACGCTCACGGCCCTGTCCGTCGCGGGCTGTGTGTTCTTCGAGTGGGCCTACCGCCGCATCATGAAGAAGGACAATACCACGGGCGACCTCTCCGCCGTGGTCACGGGCATCCTCGTCGCCTTTGTCTGCCCGGTCACGCTGCCGTTCTGGACGATCCTCATCGGCGATTTCTTCGCCATTGTCGTTGTGAAGCAGCTGTTCGGCGGCATCGGCGCAAACATCGTCAACCCTGCCCTTGCGGCCCGCGCCTTCCTGTTCAGCTGGCCGCTGTTCATGAACACCTGGGTGCGCTCCGGCGTGCATGTCCCCGCGTTCTCGAACCCCACGACGGCCTCGCTCGACGGCCTGACCGCCGCGACCCCGATGGCGAGCCTCCATGTGGGCGCCATGCCGGAGGCCAGTGTGCTCGACCTCTTCCTCGGCCGCACCGGCGGCTCGCTCGGCGAGGTCTCGGCCATGCTGCTGCTTCTGGGCGGCATCTACCTGCTCGTCCGCCGCGTCATCTCGGCCCGCATCCCGCTTGCCTACCTCGGCACGGTCGCGGTGCTGGCCTTCCTGTTCCCGCGCGGCGGCGCGGCCCGGCTGGACTGGATGCTCGTGCAGGTGCTGTCCGGCGGCCTGATGCTCGGCGCGTGGTTCATGGCCACGGACTACACGACCTCGCCCGTCACGCACGGCGGCCAGATCGTCTACGGCGTCGGCTGCGGTGTGCTGACGTTCCTGTTCCGTTACTTCGGCTCCTATGTTGAGGGCGTGTCCTACGCCATCCTCATCATGAACTGCTGCGTCGGCTTCTTTGACCGCATCGGCGTGCCGAAGCGCTTCGGCGCAGTCAGGCAGAAAAAGCAGAAGAAGGGCGGTGCCGAAGCATGACAAAACCGCAAAGCACGGCCGCCTATGTCCTGCGGCTGACGCTGACGCTCTTTCTCATCACCGTCATCGTCGCGGGCCTGCTGGCCTTTGTCAACTACCTGACGGCCGACACCATCGCCGAGCACACGGCCGAGGCCGCCCGCTCCGCCATGACGCAGGTCCTCGCCGCGGACGACTATACGGAGCTTCCCGTGTCGGACGCGCAGGCCGCCACCGGCGTGACGGCCGCGTGGAGCGCCGGGGACGCCGGGACCGTCGTCCGGCTGACGACGAACGGCTTCGGCGGGGCCATTGACCTCATGGTCGGCGTCGACAACGAAAACAAGGTCACGGGCGTGGCCATCATCTCCCATTCCGAGACGGCCTCGCTCGGCGCGAACTGCACGCGCGAGGACTTCCGCGCCCAGTTTGCCGGCAAGACCGGCGAGCTGGCCGTCAGCAAAGACGGCGGCGACATCGACGCCCTGACCGGCGCGACCGTCACATCCCGCGCCGTCACCCGCGCCGTGAACGCAGCGCTGGCCTATGCCGGGGAGGTGCAGAAATGAATTTTAAAAAACAGCTCCGCGAGGGGCTCCTGACCAATAACCCCGTCGTGGGCCAGCTGCTGGGCATGTGCTCGACCATGGCCATCACGACGACCCTGTTCAACGGCCTCGGCATGGGCCTGTCCGTCACGCTGATCCTCATCTGCTCAAACGTCGTCATCTCTCTGCTGCGCAAGGTCATTCCGGATAAGATCCGCATCGCGGCCTACATCGTCGTCATCGCGGGCTTCGTTACGATCGTTGATCTGTGCCTGCAGGCGTTTGTCCCTGACATCGCCGAGAGCCTTGGCGTGTTCATCCCGCTGATCGTCGTCAACTGCATCATCCTCGGCCGCGCCGAGGCCTTTGCCAGCAAGAACTCCGTCGCCGCCTCCGCGGTGGACGGCATCTGCCAGGGCATCGGCTACACGGTGGTGCTGCTGATCCTGAGCGCGTTCCGCGAGCTCTTGGGCGCGGGTACGCTGCTCGGCATCCAGATCATGCCTTCTTCCTATGTTCCCGCCGGTATGCTCACGCTGCCCGTCGGCGGCTTCCTCTGCCTCGGCACGCTGATCGCCATCATGCAGTGGGCGCTTGCCAGAAGCGAGAAGAAGAACGCGGAAAAGAAAGAAACGGAGGGTAAATAAAAATGAGTGTGACTAAGTTACTTGCTATTTCCCTCGGCGCGATCCTGACGAATAACTTCATCTTCTCGCAGTTCTTGGGTATCTGCCCGTTCCTCGGCGTGTCGAAAAAGAGCGACACTGCCATCGGTATGGGCCTTGCCGTTACGTTCGTCATGGGCCTTGCCTCGGCGTTCTGCTACGGCGTGAACATCATCCTCGTCAAGCTCGGCCTTGACTACATGCAGACCGTCGCCTTCATTCTCGTGGTGGCGAGCCTCGTGCAGTTCATCGAGATGTTCCTCAAAAAGTCCATGCCGACGCTCTACACGGCCCTCGGCGTGTACCTGCCGCTGATCACCACCAACTGCGCCGTTCTCGGCGTGGTGCTGCTCAACGTGCAGAACGACTACAACTTCATCGGATCCGTGGTGTACGGCATCACCGGCGGCCTTGGCTTCCTGCTGGCGATCTACCTGTTCTCCACGGTGCGCGAGCGCCTGGAGTTTGCCGACTATCCCAAGGCATTTGAAGGCTTCCCCATCGCGCTGATCACCGCAGGCCTGATCGCCCTTGCATTCATGGGCTTCTCGGGTCTGCAGGTGTGGCCCATGTAAGGAGGGGACGAAATTATGATTACAAACGTTATTTACGCTGTCCTCGTGCTGGGCGTGATCGCCGTCGTGTTCGGCCTGATCCTGTCCGTTGCGGCCAAGGCCTTTGAGGTCAAGGTCGATGAGCGCCTGCCCAAGATCCAGGCCTGCCTCGCCGGCGCAAACTGCGGCGGCTGCGGCTATCCCGGCTGCGCGGGCTGCGCCGAGGCAATTCTTGCCGGTAAGGCTCCCGTCACCGCCTGCGCTCCTGCGGGCGCGGAGGGCGCCGCCAAGATCGCTGAGATCATGGGCATGGAAGCCCCCAGCGGCGAAAAGCAGGTCGCGCACGTGCTGTGCAACGGCGGCGAGGCCTCTGTGAAGAATTTCGAGTATGTCGGTCTTCACGACTGCGTCGCCGCGACGAAGGTCGCCGGCGGTCCGACCGCCTGCTCCTTTGGCTGCATGGGCTTTGGCACCTGCGTTGCCGCCTGCCAGTTCGACGCCATCCATATCAATGAGCAGGGCGTCGCCGAGGTCGACAAGGAGAAGTGCACCAACTGCGGCGCCTGCCGCGCTGCCTGCCCGCACCACCTGATCGTGGAAGTGCCCTACAAGCAGAAGGTGTTCGTCAACTGCTCCAACAAGGACAAGGGCCCTGCCGTCACCAAGGTGTGCGCCTCCAGCTGCATCGCCTGCGGTATGTGCGAGCGCACCTGTAAGTTCGATGCCATCCACGTGGAGAACAACGTGGCCGTCATCGATTACAGCAAGTGCAAGAACTGCACCATGTGCGCCAAGGCCTGCCCCCGCAACGCCATCGAGCCCATCCCCACTCCCGAGGAGAAGGAGAAGTTCAAGGCTGCGCAGAAGGCTGCTGCTGAGAAGAAGGCTGCTGCCGCCAAGGCCGCTGCTGAGGCTGCTGCCGCCAAGGAAGCTCCCAAGGCGGAGTAATCGCTCCAAAAAAACAAGAGACATGCCGTCAGGCATGTCTCTTGTTTTTTGATGTGGTGCCTCTCTCCGTCCTGCGGCAGGTCTAAAAAAGGAAAGAGCGGGGATAGCCGCCCTTTCCTTTTGCCGTCCGCCGTGGTATACTGGAAAAAACGACCGCAAGGAGGCTCCCCGCCATGTCCGACACCATCGCTGCCATCGCCACGCCCCAACTGCCCGGCGCCATCGGCATTCTGCGCCTGTCCGGCCCCGACACACTGGCGGCGCTGGACCGCGTGTTCCGCGCCAGAAACGGCCGCCCCGCCGGTGCCCAGCAGCCTCGCAGCATGGTGTATGGCGACCTGCTGGACCGGAGCGGCAGCGTCATCGACCACGTGCTGTGTGTCCGGTTCGCAGGGCCCAACAGCTACACCGGTGAGGACTGCGCGGAGATACACTGCCACGGCTCGCCGGTGGTGCTGAACGCGGGTCTGGCCGCGCTGTTGGCCGCGGGGTGCCGTCAGGCCAGAGGCGGCGAGTTCACGCAGCGGGCCTTCCTCAACGGACGCATGGACCTGATCCAGGCGGAGTCCGTGGCGGACCTCATCGACGCGGAGACAGCGGAGGCGGCGAAAAACGCGGTGTGCCAGCTGGACGGTGTGCTGAGCCGCACCATCGCCGGTATCTACGACGGTCTGATGGCCATGGCGGCACGGTTTTATGCCGTGGTGGACTACCCCGATGAGGACATCGAGGACGTACAGCGCCAGGAGATGCTGGACACATTGAGTCGTGCCCAGCGGGAGCTGGAGCGGCTGCTGGCCACCTTCTCCCGCGGACAGCTTCTGAAGCAGGGCGTCCCCGCCGTGATCTTAGGACGGCCCAACGCGGGGAAATCCTCCCTGCTCAACGCCCTGCTGGGCTACGACCGCGCCATCGTCACCGACATCGCCGGTACCACCCGCGACACCGTGGAGGAAAAGGTGCTGGTGGGCGGCGTACTGCTGCGGCTGACGGATACCGCCGGTATCCGAAACAGCGCTGACCGCATCGAGGCTATGGGTGTGGAACGCAGCCGTCAGGCGGCGCAGCGGGCGGCGCTGGCCCTGCTGGTGCTGGACGGCTCCCAGACTCTGACAGACGAGGACGAACAGGCCATGGCGGCGGCAGAGCAGACGCCCTGCCTGCTGGTGCTGGTGAACAAGAGCGATCTGCCCCAAAAGCTGGACACGGCGGCCTTGGCTGAGCGGTTCCCCCGCGTGCTGCATATCTCCGCCCAAACCGGCGCGGGGCTGGACGCGCTGGCGGAGACTGTGGCGGCGCTGTACCCTGCGGGAGAGACGCCTGCGGGCGAGCTGCTGACCAACGCGCGGCAGGCTGACGCCGTGGAACGCGCCCTGTCCGCCGTAGCGGAGGCCCGCGGCGCACTGGACATGGGCATGACGCCGGATGTGGTGCTGACGGACTGTGAAGCGGCGCTGGAGGCACTGGGCGAGCTGAACGGCAAGCGCATCCGCGAGGATCTGGTGGATACCATCTTCTCCCGCTTCTGCGTGGGAAAATGACCGTATTTTTGTAAGAGGTGCGCAAATTTTCGGGTTTCCCCTTTTCAACCGGCGCGTTTCGTGTTACCATGGAGTATCGTGAACATCCATTCGACAAAAGGAGGCTTTTGCTATGCGTGACTATATCATCATGACCGACAGCTGCTGCGATCTGAACGCCCACATGGCCCAGGAGCTGGAGCTGAACGTGGTGCCCCTGACCGTCCACATGAACGGCAAGGACTACGCCAACATGCTGGACGGCAGTGAGATCAGCTTCGAGGAGTTTTACAAGAACATCCGCAGCGGTATCCTCAGCACCACCTCCGCCGCCAATGTAGGACAGTTCGAGGACGCCATGCGCGCCGTGCTGGCCCAGGGCAAGGACATCGTGTGCATCAACTTCTCCAGCGCTCTGTCCGCCACGTACCAGAACGCCTGCATCGCCGCCAAGACCATGGCGGACGAGTTCCCCGAGAGCCAAGTCTACGTGGTGGACTCCCTGTCCGCGTCGCTGGGGCAGGGGCTGCTGCTGTATCTGGCGGTGCAGAAAAAGCGGGAGGGTCTGTCCGCTGAGGAGCTGGTGCAGTGGGTAGAGGAAAACAAGCTTCACATTGACCACTGGTTCACCGTAGACGACCTGAACTTCCTGAAGATGGGCGGCCGCGTATCCGCCACCACTGCGTTTCTGGGTACCATGCTGTCCATCAAGCCGGTGATGCACACCTCCGACGAGGGAAAGCTGGTACCCGTCAGCAAGGCCCGCGGCCGCAAGGCCAGCCTGCAGGCCCTCATTGACAAGGTGGCGGAGCTGGGCATCGAGCCCAGTGAGCAGGTGATGTTCATCTGCCACGCGGACTGCGAGAAGGAGTCCCGCGCCGTGGCCGAGGAGCTGAAGGCCCGCTACGGTGTGAAGGAGGTCTACATCAACTACATCGGGCCTGTCATCGGCAGCCACACCGGCCCCAACACCATGGGCCTGTTCTTCGTGGGCACCAAGCGCTGACACATGATTTCACATTCGGAGGGAACGCACATGGAATGGCTGGAGCTGAAGATCGACACCTCGCCGTCGGGGCTGGATGCGGTGACGGCACTGCTGGATCAGCAGGGCATCACCGGCGTCATCATCGACGATGAAGCGGATTTCAAGGATTTTCTGGAGCATAACCGGCAGTATTGGGACTATGTGGATGAGGACCTGCTGCGGGAAAAGGCCGGCGTCAGCCGCGTCACCTTCTATCTGGAGCGGAACGAGGATGCCCTGAACATCGTGGCGCAGGTGCGCATCGCCATGTCCGCCCTGAAAAAGGAGCATCCGGAGTACGGCCCGATGCTGCTGACCATCGACAACGTGGCCGATGCGGACTGGGAAAACAACTGGAAGAAGTTCTACAAGCCCATGGAGATCGGGGAGCGGCTGCTGGTGGTACCCCAGTGGGAGGAGACCAAGGCCAGAGGGCGGATGAAGCTGGTGCTGAACCCGGGCCTCACCTTCGGTACCGGCAGCCACGCCACCACCCGTCTGTGCCTGCAATCGCTGGACAAGTACATCCACGGTGGCGAAAGAGTGCTGGATCTGGGCTGCGGCAGCGGTATCCTGTCCATCGCGGCGCTGGTGCTGGGGGCCAGAGAGGCTTTTGCCTGCGACATCGACGAGAAGTGCGTGGACGTGGCCTACGAGAACGCCGCCCTCAATGGCATCGGCAAGGACCGCTACACCGTGCGCTGGGGCGACGTGCTGACGGACAAGGCATTGCAGGCGGAATTCGGCGGCGACTATGATATGGTGGTGGCCAACATTGTGGCGGACGTCATCATGGGTCTTTCCGGCAAGGTACGGCCCTTCCTGAAGGAGGGTGGTCTGTTCCTGTGCTCCGGCATCATCGACGACCGCGCGGAAGAGGTTTCCGCCAAGCTGCGCGCCGAAGGCTGGACCATCGTGGAGCAGCACGACTCCGAGGGCTGGTACAGCTTCCTGTGCCGGTAAAAAAATCGCATAAAAGGAGCCGGACTCATGAAGTCCGGCTCTTTTTTCGTCCTTATCGGTATTCCCGCGGTACGGCGCTGTCCACGTATTTGGGCCGCACCTCCAGACGCACCGTGTCCCCAACGGCACAGGGCACGTCCGTCACGTCCAGCATCAGCTGGGTGGCGCCCACCACGCCCCGCACAGGGCAGCGCCGGCCGTTGACCAGCCCCGTCAGACCGTCGCTGCGCAGAAGCGCCCGTCCGGCGTGGAGCAGCCGGTACACCCTGTCCCGCAGGCGCAGGGCGTTGGATTCCTCCGTTACCCCCACGCCGCTGGTATAGCCCGCCGGCAGCAGAGCCAGACGCGTGGGCCGCTTGGTGCGGTACGCGCCGGCGTAGCCCACCTTCCAGCCAGACGGCAAGTCCTTCAGCTCCATGACCTGCGTCTCCAGCCAGCCGATCTTCTCCAGACCCAGTGGGTCCGGCACCGACAGCCGTCCCAGCAGCGCCGAGCCCAGACGCACCGCGTCCAGCTGCATCTCCGGATACCGCAGAAACGCGGAGGAGGCGCAGACGTGGCGCAGACCCGTCTCGATACCGGCCCGCTCCAGCAGGGCCGCTCCCTCCTGAAACTGCTGGTACTGCCGGCGGGTCAAGGCTTCGTCGGCGGCGTTGGCGAAGTGGGTGAACACCCCCTCCACCCGCATCGATGGCAGGCTTTTCAGCAGGGCGGCGGCCTCCGTCACGTCCTGCGGCAGGAAGCCGAAGCGGCCCATGCCGGTGTCCAGCTTCACGTGGACGCGGGCAGTGACGCCCTTTTCCACGGCCACGGCGGACACCGTCTCCGCCGCAGCGCAGGAGCCCACCGTCAGGATGGCGCCGCAGTCCAGCAGGACGGCCACATCCCGTGGTACTGCGGTGGAGGACAGCATCAGCACCTCCGCCGCGATCCCCGCCTGACGCAGAGCCGCAGCCTCCTCCGCCGTGGACACAGCCAGCATATCCACGCCGTGCTCCGTCAGAAAGCGGGCGTAGTCTGTCAGGCCCAGCCCGTAGCCGTTCCCCTTCACCACGCCGATGATGCGAGCCGACGCAGCTCGCCGCAGCCTGTCCAGATTCCGCGCCAGCGCCGCGGCGTCGATGACCAGTGTGCGCACAGTATTTCCCTCCCTCCGGTGATGTCTGTGTTTCGATTATACCCCTTCTGCGGCGGTACGCAAGTGCGCTGCTGCCGATTTAAGGTGTTCGGCGGAAACATTTAATAAAATCGCAAGATTCGACAGTCTCCGCCTGCAAAAAGGGGCATATCGCGGATATGCCCCTTTTCGTTATTCGCTGTCGCCCGGCAGATACCCGGGCGCCACCAGAATGATCTTGTTGCCCACGTCGTAGTGGCTGTCGGCCTCCACGCAGCTGGACAGCAGGCTGCCGTCGCCATCGTAGATGTTGCGCCACGTCCGGACGTAGTAGCCGGTATGGCCATACTGGTCGATGACCTCCTCGCCCGGGGCCACGTCCGGCGACTCCTGATACACCGTCTGATAGTCCGTGACGCCCAGCACGGCGTTGGTCATCACCACGTAGTGATCATCCACCTTGGTGCCCAGAATGGTACACGTCACCTCGTTGGTATTGTCGTTGTAGGACGTGACGATCTTGATAGGATAGTCGCGGCTGTTGCGGAAGGCGAAGTCCGGCCCGCCCCAGCTCACCGTGGCGTCGCAGCCCATGGGCATATAGCCCGGATTGAACATGTGGCAGTAGCGCAGCACGATATCCAGATCGCTGAGCAGTACCGCGTAGTACAGCGTGGAGGACACCTGGCAGATACCGCCGCCGATGCCGGTGGTGGTGCGCCCGCCCTCGTAGACGCCGGCCTCCTGATATCCGCGGGCCGCCGTGCGCTGGCCCACCGCGGAGTTATACCAGAACTCCTCACCGGGGTTATAGATCCTGCCGTTGATGGCCGCCGCCGCCAGCTTGATGTTCTGGTGACGGCCCCAGGGGCCCGCACACTTGGTGGTGTAGGTGCCCAGCACGTCGCGGAACATGCACTCCTCCAGCTCCTCAGTGGACACGGTGGGGAACTCCACCTCCGCATCGGCCAGGAATTCCGTACCCGCCGGTGCGGCATCCAGCTGAGCCTGCACCGCCGTCACATCGAAGGAAAGGCCCACGCGGGACTCGGTGGGCTTCCCCGTCTCCTTGTCGCAGACGGCCTCCACCTTCTCTCCCGCCAGCTGGTCGTGTATCGCCTGCACGTCCACGGTCTGGGCCTTCTTCTCCTCATAGACGCAGGCCACCGGCGTCAGCTCCCCGCTTTGCAGCATGGCGGCAAGGTCGCTCTCCAGCTGCGGCGCGTCCAGCATGCGGCCGTCAGCGGGCTTGGTGATATACAGGCCCTCGCCCTTTTCCAGACGGTAGCCGCCGTCCACCACCGTGCAGTTCAGCGATGCCGCCAACTTCTCGCAGGCGGCATCCAGCGCCGACTGATCCACGTCCAGCGCCGGTACGGCGGAGGTCTGGACAAACCAGCTGCGGATCAGCTCATACCCGCCGCGGAGCCATGCCAGCGCCCCGCCGCCCCAGCTTTCGTACCGCCGGGACGCACCGGCGGCCACAGCCGCCGCCTGGGGCGTCACGGTGACGCCCAGCTCCTCCAGCGTGACGGCGCCGATGCTCTCATCGCTCTCCGTCAGGGTCACGGCGGTGTCATGGAGGACCCGCTCGCCCTGCTGCTCCCACAGCGCTTCGATCTGCTGGGCAGCCTGTCCCGACACGTCCACCCCCAGCACATCCGTGTGGGGCAGCGCGGTGTCGTTATACAGGAACTGCACCGCCGCGCAGGCGGCTATGTAGGCCAGTGCCAGCACGCCCACGACGATGCCGACGATCAAGCCCGCTTTTCTGCCGCCGGAGACCGGCGG
>OJPF01001297.1_pt1 | contig 11647 bp, 9 predicted proteins | sample 1598441 | NCBI WGS metagenome assembly OJPF01 (sample SAMN03922474, study PRJEB24848) | human gut metagenome | isolation source: stool sample | host: Homo sapiens | place: Germany | collected 2010-11 | reverse complement strand
GTGCCGGACGAACGGCTGGACAAGCTGGCAGAAATGTACCACCCGGACAAATTCACGCCGGCCACCATTGAGTTTGTGGACATTGCAGGTCTGGTCAAGGGCGCGTCCAAGGGCGAGGGTCTGGGCAACAAATTTCTGTCCCATATCCGGGAGGTAGACGCCATTATCCATGTAGTCCGCTGCTTTGAGAATGACGACATCACACATGTGGACGGCTCAGTGGATCCGGCAAGAGACATTGAGACCATCAATTTGGAGCTGATCCTCTCGGATCTGGATATTCTGAATCGACGAATCGACAGCCGTAAAAAAGCCATGAAGGGCGACAAGACGCTGGCGCCGGAAGTGGCGTTTCTGGAGCGACTGGCTGCGGAGATGGAAGAAGGCAAAACCGCCCGCAGCGTGGAGATCGGTGAGGATGAACAAGAGTATCTGAAAGAAGTATCCCTCCTAACCATCAAACCGGTGATCTATGCCTGCAATATGGGCGAGGACGACTTTAACGCCGGAATTGAGAACAATCCGTTCTACAAAGCAGTGGAGCAGATCGCTGCCACAGAGGGAGCGGAAACACTGCCCATCTGCGCAGAAATGGAGGCAGAGATCGCTCAACTGGACGAGGACGAAAAGGCCATGTTCCTTAGTGATATGGGGCTGGAAAAAAGTGGGCTGGATCGGCTGATCAAGAAGAGTTATTCCCTTTTGGGTTTGATTTCCTACCTGACCGCCGGTAAGCCGGAAGTGCGTGCCTGGACCATCAAAAAAGGCACCAAGGCGCCCCAGGCTGCCGGCAAGATCCACACAGACTTTGAGCGGGGCTTTATTCGCGCCGAGGTGGTTTCCTTTGACGATCTGGTGGCCTGCGGCGGCATGACGGCTGCCAAAGAGAAAGGCTTGGTCCGCAGTGAGGGCAAAGAGTATGTGATGCAGGACGGCGATGTAGTACTGTTCCGCTTTAATGTATAAGCATTTTTAATTAATCACCATTTTGCGCGTTTTGCACATTATTATCCAAGTTAAATAATAATTTTCTCTTGCAGAATGAAAAATTGTTGACTATGACCAATAACCGTTGTATAATCAATCATAAGGCAGGAAAATTATGTCAGCAACAAAAAGAACAGATATTGAATCGCTGGTTTCCGCCGCCCAAAGCGGCAGCGGAGAAGCCATAAATGCACTGGTCCACGCCATGCGCCCCACTGTGGAGATGATTGCCATGAAGTACATTCACTCTCCGCTGGAGAAGGACGATCTGGTCCAGGAGGGCATGATCGGTCTGCTGGCCGCCCTGCGTGCGTACCAACCTAAACGAGGCGCCGCATTTCGCACTTTTGCCGGCACTTGTATTGAAAATGCAATACAAACCGCGCTGCGAAAATTCAGTCGGCGCAAAGATGTTCCGTCGGATAATATGGTTTCCTTGGAGGACTATCTGGATCATGCCGGTACAGCCGTCAGCGCGGAGGACGATTTTTTGGCCGCAGAGAGTGTGGCGCGCCTGAGCCGCACGCTGGAGCAACAGTTGTCCCCCATGGAAAATGAGGTGCTGCGCCTGCACATCAGCGGTTTTCGATATGCGGATATTGCCTCCCGACTGAACAAAAGCCCAAAGGTGGTAGACAACGCATTACAGCGTATTCGTAAGAAGTTGACACTTCTTTTTGAATAAATCTTATGAGAGGTAGTTAAGGTCCAATGTACGAAGACAAAACATTAGTCTGCAAGGATTGTGGGAACGAATTCGTCTTTACAGCCGGTGAACAGGAGTTCTATGCTGAAAAGGGATTTGTCAATGAGCCCCAGCGCTGCAAAGCTTGCCGTAGCGCAAGAAAAGCCGCCGCTCGCGGTCCCCGCGAAATGCACGACGCTGTTTGCGCCAACTGCGGCGCAGCCTGCAAGGTTCCCTTTGAGCCGCGGGAAGACCGTCCGGTTTATTGCAGCGAGTGCTTTGCGAACATGAAAGCAGAGTAACCGGTTATTGATATAAATCTATAAATAGCATCTATTTCAATAGCAAAAAAGAACAGCTATCCGCAAGGATAACTGTTCTTTTTCTTTTGCACGATTTATTCTTTGCCGTTCCAGCAGTAGGTGCAAAGCTGATCCGCAGGAATACCTACGGAAGCGATCATATCATCCAGTCGATGATAGCGCAAGCTGGTAAAGTGCAGCTTTTCGCCGATTTTTTTCACCATGGCGGCGTATTTTTCGCTGTCCGGATCGGCATATTCTGCCAGCACTTCCTTTGTCGGATCGCCGCCCTCCAGTTCCTGGATCACACGACGAGTGATCAGTTCCATCTCTGAGGTGGAACGAGAGAAGTTCAGGTACTTACAACCAAACAGTAACGGCGGGCACGCCGGCCGGATATGCACTTCTTTTGCGCCACTGGCGTACAAAAACTCCGTGGTTTCCCGCAGTTGGGTGCCGCGAACGATGGAGTCGTCAATAAGCAGCAGGCTCTTACCCTCAATCAAATCGTGCACCGGAATCAACTTCATCTTAGCGATCAGGTTGCGCTTAGTCTGGTTGGGTGGCATAAAAGACCGGGGCCAGGTAGGCGTGTACTTAACAAATGGACGAGAAAACGGAATGCCGGAGGCGTTGGCATAGCCAATGGCGTGGGCAATGCCGGAGTCCGGCACACCGGCCACAATGTCCGGCTTGGCGTTGTCTCGGCCTGCCAGCAGCTCGCCGCAGTGGTAACGCATTTTTTCCACGCTGATCCCTTGATAGGATGAGGACGGATAACCGTAATACACCCATAGGAAGGTGCAAATTTTCATTTTTTTGCCCGGTGCAACCAACTGCTGCACGCCGTCCGGCGTTAGCACCACGATCTCGCCGGGGCCAAGTTCTCTGTCATCGGTATAGCCCAGGTTCAAATAGGCAAAGCTTTCAAAGCTGGCGCAGTAACCGTCCGGCTTTTTGCCCAGCACAATGGGTGTGCGCCCCAGCTTGTCCCGGGCAGCATACACCCCTTTGGGGGTCAAAAGCAGCATACTCATAGAGCCGTCGATCACATCTTGCGCGTAACGAATACCCTCTACAAAATTCTCTTTTTGGTCGATCAGCGCTGCCACCAGTTCCGTGGGATTGATCTCGCCATTGTGCATTTCAAAGAAATGAGCGTTCGTCCCGATAATCTCATCCACAATAGCGTCTGCATTATTGATCTTCCCTACCGTTGTAATGGCAAAGGTGCCGTGATGGGAACGCACCAGTATGGGCTGCGCCTCAAAATCGGAAATACAGCCGATGCCCATGGTGCCGTGCATCTCCTGGGACTCCTTGGTGAACTTCGTACGAAACGGCGCATTTTCAATATTATGTATGGCTTTGTCAAAACCGGTTTCCGGGTCATACACCGCCATTCCCGCCCGGCGTGTGCCCAGGTGGGAGTGGTAGTCCACCCCGAAAAACAAATCAAATACGCAATCTTCTTTGGATACTGCGGCAAAATATCCGCCCATTACTCCACATCCTCTCCTTGGAATGTGCCTATTATAACAGATGATTCGCAAAATAGAAAGAAAAATTGCAATATTTTTACAAAATTAAGACCAACGGTTATGCCGATGGCCTTGTGGCGAAAAATTGCAGCCGATTTACAAACAGGCAGCAGAGTGACCACCAAAACCAGCGCTGATAAAACACAAAGTTATTTCTTCATCATTTTCTCCCAAAAATTCATTTGGTTTCATCTTAGCCCAGTCCGTTTCGTACCGGAACAAAAATACTAAATTTAGGAATAAAAAAAGCCCGGTGCGCCTAGGCACACCGAGCCCCCGCAGTTAAACCACGGTCAGAGATACATCGTCCAGAATTACGCTGTCATCCGTGCCGCCGGTTGCTTCCAGATAGACCGTCACTGTGGTCACATTCTCCGGCACCACAGTACTGATTACCTGATAATAACCAAAATTCGGCGCCGTCTTAACCATATCCTGAGAACGCACCGACACATCAGCCGCAATTGATTCGCCGCTGGCTGCGTCTGTAAAGATGATTCTGCCAATCACTGCCGGTTGATCCCCTACCCCTTGGGCATAAAAGGAAAGCCGGTAATAGCTGCCTGGGGCAGCTGCGAGCGTCTGGCGCATTTGCGCACCTGATGCCAGTTGCACCGCTGATAAACCGCTGTGCACCTGACCGGCGGCAGTGGCCTGCCCAGCCAAAGCCTCGTTGTTCACCGTCCAGCCGGTGGGGACAGTATTGGTGAACTGCTCCATAGAGCCATTGGTCACCAATTCGCCGGGCAGCACCGTTCCGGTAGCACCGGTGGCACCCGTAGGTCCGGTAGGACCTGTTGCGCCGGTAGCACCCGTAGGTCCGGTAGGCCCTGCTGCGCCGGTAGCACCTGTTGCACCTGCTGTACCGGCAGGGCCTGTTGCACCGGTGGCACCCGTAGCACCGGTAGGACCTGTTGCGCCGGTAGCACCTGTTGCACCTGCTGTACCGGCAGGGCCTGTTGCGCCGGTAGCACCCGTGGCACCCGTGGCACCGGTAGGTCCTGTTGCGCCTGCAAAACCAGCAGCTCCGGTAGCACCTGTTGGACCGGTGGGACCGGTGGGACCCATTTGGCCGTTGCTACCCGGTGCGCCGGTGGGACCTGTTGGCCCCATTTGTCCGTTACTGCCGGCCGCACCGGTAGCGCCTGTAGGACCCATAGGACCGGTAGGGCCGGTAGCGCCAACACCCGGACCTGTGGGGCCGGTGGGACCGGTAGGCCCTGTTGGACCGGCAGGCCCAACAACGGTGGGACAGCAGGAACAGGCAGGCTTGCAGCAAGCGTCGCAGCAAGGTTGGTTTTTATAAATCGTTGTATTCATCGGTTTTGCTCCTTATCCTCTCCAATAGACGGCAGGTTGGCAGCGTGCTGCAATGCGGCAAAATAGGCTGCGTTCTGCTGCACGGCGGCATCATCGGGTCGGTACGCTGCGGCTTGGGCATTGCAGCGGGCAGCCGCTGCGTAATCACCCATACGATCATAACAAACGCAAAGCCGCAGGTACGGCAAGTACCCGGTGTCATCCGTGTTTACAAAGCCGCTATGCAGGTCCTGGGGCAGTTCCAGCGCCCACTTGTACCAACAAATCGCCGCCGGATAATCCCCTTGTTCCAGTAACAGATCGCCGCAGCCGCATACCAGATCCGCCCGAGGTGCTCCCAAGGCAAAGCTCCGGCACAATGCAGCAAACGCGCCCTTTCGATCCCCTTGGTCGTGCAGGGCTGCACTCAAAAACTTGCAGGCCTCCAACTGATCCGGCAGCCAGCCGTCGCCGGGCGCCAAAAACGCCTGCAATTCCTGTACCGCACGGTCATACTGCCGATGGTAGTATAACTCCCGCCCGTAGTAGAATCGATCTCGGGGCGTAAACGACTCCCCTGCCGCCGCCATCTTTTCATAGATTCGTAGGTTTCGGGTGGTGTACGCTGTCTTGATTGATCGATGCGTCACGGCAATATTCACTGTAATTCTGGTGCCCGGGCACTGAATATACTCGTGTACCCGACCGTGCCAAACCGGTCCCGCCGCACGGCGCACCAACCGCTCTCGATCAAAGAAAAAAGTGGGATTGCCACGACTGTCAAAGGCGGTATTGTAGCGCATCATCACCACATCCGCCGGGGATTGGTCCAGCCGATTTTTCAGACACAACAACGCATCCAGATCCTCCGGCAACAGCACATCGTCTGCATCCAGCCACAGAATATAATCCCCTGTCGCTTTGGCAAAGGACGCATTGCGCGCCGCAGCAAAATCATCTACCCAAGCAAAATCGTAGATCTGATCGGTATAGGCAGCCGCAACCACCTTAGTGCCGTCCACACTGCCGGTGTCTACCACAATGATCTCATCTACCGCCGGCGCCACACTCTCCAAACAGCGCCCCAGCACTGCTTCCTCGTCCCGCACGATCATACAAAGGCTGATACTCGCCACTGTCACCCCTCCTACGAACCTATCTCATTCTATGCAAAAGAGAAAAATCTGTGTTTTTGCATTTTTTGTAAAAATTCTCTTGACTTTCCCACATACGCTATGCTATACTACCAAAGCAAGATAGCTACGGGGCATTAGCGCAGTTGGGAGCGCGCCACACTGGCAGTGTGGAGGTCAGGGGTTCGAATCCCCTATGCTCCACCAAGTCCACTGTAATTTCGGTTACAGTGGTTTTTTTATTATGCCGATAAAAAACAAAGGGACCTTGCAACAGCAGGGTCCTTTATTATGTCAAAATATCAGTCTTTCACCGTCAAGGCACTGAATGCGTCGCGAACGGTGCGCACCGGCACAATATCCAATTCTTTTTTAAGGTCCCTAGACAGGGATTTGTAATTATGGAATGGGATCACACAGCGCTGGAAGCCCAGGCGACCGGCCTCCTGCACGCGCTGTTCGCAATGGCTGACAGCGCGAATTTCGCCTGCCAAGCCGATCTCGCCAAAGGCCAGTACTTTGTCGCCGATCACCGCGTCCTTCAGCGAGGACACCAGCGCCATTGCCACAGACAGATCCGCCGCCGGCTCGTCCAACCGCAGACCGCTGACCACATTGATATAAGCATCCATGGTGTTGAAGAAAAAGCCCGCCCGTTTTTCCAATACCGCAATGAGCATTGCCATACGGTTAAAATCAAAGCCGGTGCTCATACGCCGGGGCGTGCCAAAGCCGGTGGCCGTTACCAATCCCTGCACCTCCGCCAAAATGGGGCGAGAGCCTTCCATTACACAGGCCACACAGGTGCCGCTGGCGTTCTTCGGACGACCGGAAAGCATCATCAACGAGGGATTTTCTACTTCCAAAAGCCCCTCTTGGGTCATTTCAAACACGCCAATCTCATTGGTGGAGCCGAAGCGGTTCTTCACCCCTCGGAGAATACGGTAAGAGTAGTTTCGCTCGCCCTCAAAGTACAGCACCGTATCCACAATATGCTCCAGTACCTTAGGTCCGGCAATGGCGCCGTCCTTGTTCACATGGCCTACTACAAAAATAGGGATACCGTAGGTTTTGGCTGTGTGCATAAAAATATTGGTGCACTCCCGCACCTGAGTCACGGATCCGGCAGAAGAAGTCACCTGATCGTACACCATGGTTTGAATGGAGTCAATGATCACAATATCCGGCTTTTCGCTGCGAATGGTCTCGGCAATACTGCCCACGTCCGTCTCTGCCAAAATGTACAGGCTGTCCGTAGTCACACCCAGCCGATTGGCACGCAGCTTGATCTGATTGGCAGACTCCTCGCCACTCACATAGAGAATGGTATGGTGCTGTCCCAAGTGCTGACAGGCTTGCAGCAAAATGGTGGATTTACCGATACCCGGATCGCCACCTAAGAGCACCAGGCTGCCCTCTACGATACCGCCGCCCAGCACCCGGTCAAACTCATAAATACCGGTGGAAATACGCCGCTCCACGTCTTCTGTAATTTCCGACAAACGTTTTAACGGTCGCGAGGCATAACCGCCGCTGCTGCGCTTTGCGCCGGTGGATTTAACCGCCGGGGTCTCCTCGTTCATGGTGTTCCACTCGCCACAGCCCGGACACTTGCCGTACCACTTGCCGCTCTCATAGCCGCATTCGCTGCAAATATACATACTCCTCTGTTTTGCCATTACGGTAACTCCCCTGTTTTCATGGTGTCGCTAAGCCCTGCCAAAATGCAAAAGGCCACGCGGCGCCGATAAACATCCTGTTTTAACTGATTATTTTCTTTTACATTGCTCATAAAACCGCACTCCACCATCACGGAGGGCACTTTGGCTTTATAAAGCAGATAATAGCTGTCGTCCGACGGCTTGTTCTCCCGACGGTTACCCGGCTGCAAGTGCTGCTTGTCATAAGCTAAAATATTAGCAGCCAGTGCCTTGCTCAACGGATCGTTCACCGTGTACCAGATCTGCATCCCCCACTGGGAGGTATCGGCAAAATGGTTTTGATGAATAGAAACCAGCACCGCGTTATCCACGCTGTTAATATAGTCAAAACGGTTATACAAATCTGAGCGCTTTTTGTCGTCTCCGGCCTTGTAGACCAGGTAGTCCCCGGTGCGGGTCATCGAGGCGGGTATACCGCTGATCACCGCAAAAGTATACAAATCCCGGGCAATGGCCAGGTTGATCTCTTTCTCTGCCGTGCCGTCCGCCGCCACCGTGCCCACATCTATGCCGCCGTGGCCCGGGTCGATGACCAAATTGTAGCGCGCCTTGGGGTACTGCACCGCCGAGGGCACAGACTGCCGCAACAGCACTTGCAGAGACAGGCAGGTCACAAACACAAACGCCACGCACAGCGCAGCGGGAAAAACACGCTTCACAAAAATCACCCGTACATACTATGCGAGTGCGTCCTTGCTTATTATTATAACCGCCCGGCGTGCCCGGCGCAAGTACCGGTTGCATTTTAAGACGGACTGGGTTATAATTTGGACAGAAAGGCGTGATTTTATGAAAATTGTAAATTTAGACGGCTATACAACCAACCCCGGCGACCAAAGCTGGGACTGGATGGGCAACTATGGCGACTATAAGGTCTATGACCGTACAACGGCTGACCAAGTGGTAGAACGCGCCAAAGGTGCAAATTTGCTGATTATCAACAAAACCGTCCTTGACCGTGCAACGCTGGAAGCATTGCGCCCGGAGCTGGAATACATCGGGCTGCAATCCACCGGCTACAATGTGGTAGACTGTGCGGCAGCCAAGGAGCTGGGTATTACCGTGTGCAACATTCCCGCTTACTCCACCAATGCGGTGGCACAGCTGGTGTTTGCTTTTATCCTGTCCTTTACCAACCAGGTTGCAGTGCATACACAGGCGGTAGAAAATGGTGAATGGTGCCGTTGCCCGGACTTTTGTTTTTGGAAGACACCGCTGATGGAGCTGGACGGTAAAACCTTGGGCATCTTTGGGTTTGGCGCAATCGGGCACGGAGTGGCACAGATTGCAGAAACATTCGGTATGCAAGTGCTGGTGTGCACCCCCCACGAAAAGCCCCTGGACGGGCTGCACAGCACCCGATTTGCAGATGCAGATACGGTGCTGGCAAACAGCGACATCATCACTTGCCACTGTCCCCTAACACCGGACACCCAGGGTATGATGAACGCGGCGGCCTTTGACAAGATGAAAGACGGCGCGATCTTTATCAACACCAGCCGAGGACCGGTGGTGGACGAGGAGGCCTTGGCGCAAGCGTTAAACAGCGGCAAGCTGGCAGGCGCCGGGCTTGATGTGCTCTCTACCGAGCCGCCGGCGGCTGACAATCCTCTGCTGCACGCAAAAAATTGCCGCATTACCCCCCATATTGCTTGGGCGGCCTATGAGACCCGTGCCAGACTGCTTGGCATTCTGCAAGCGAATATTGCCGCCTACTTAGACGGCAAACCGCAGAACGTGGTGAACGGCTAAACCCGGTATTGAACAAAAACAACACCCTCGACCATTTGGTCGAGGGTGTTTTCTGTGTTTAGATTAGAACTCTGTGTCGGGATTTTCCTTATCCGGGTCCGTGGTGCTCTGGCTCAGTGCTGTTTGGGCTGTGAACCACTCTACATCTAAAGTCGGAGTATCATATGCTTTCATTCTATTGTCCTCCTTCTTTAGTTAACTGCGGAAACAACGCCGTTTACGCACTGATAAATATCACCATAAACCACAAAGGGTACCTGGGTGTTCATACGGGAAGTACGGTAGCTCACATACATACGCATATAATGGCTGCCCGTATCGCTGCCCTTCTTGGTCATGGTAAAGGTGCCGGAATTGGGACTGCCTGTCCAGTTGGCAACATTGCGGGACACAACCGTTTTCACATCGTTGCCGCCGCCCTTCACAAGGGTGTCCTTTCCATTCTTAGTGGCGGAGTAAATCACACCCACCTCCAAGACGGTCACATGCGCACCGGCAGAATAATCACAGGACAAGGTAAACTTGTTGTCTACAAAGAAGCCTACGCCATTCAAAGCCGGCGTGCCGCTCTCTGCCTGCTCCTGCAAATTTTTGGGCAGATCATTTAAGCTGGCATAAGCCGTGTAAGTGGTATCCGTATTGGCGCTGAACAGGGTAACATTCTGCTCGTAGGAAGCCAAGGTCTCCACACCGTTTACGGTACGGGTCCAGTACGCTGCGTTGTCAGAGGTCAGCTCTAAGGGTTTGTTGATACCGGGTGCGGTGTACTGGGTGGTGCCGTTGATCAAGGCGTTTGCCGCCGTGCCGCTGTTGCTGACAGTGTAGTTCACATCCACACCGGTGGGTGTACCTCTCTGCACAATCTTCGCAACCTGACCCGCCGGAACCTGATGGGTGCCTTCGCTCCAAGTCCAACCGGTAAAGGTGTACTTGGGGGAATCCTTGGCGGTAATCACTGTATCGCCCACCGTTACGGTGTTGCCCTTTACAGTTACGCTGGTGGCGCCCTCAAATGCGCCTAAAATCGTGCCAAAGTAGTCGGCAACAATCACATTGGGTCTGGTGGCAGTGGTCACCGTAATGGTGGTATCCCGCTGAACCAGCAGCGACAACTGATAATTGCACTTGGCAAGGTCAATCTTTGTATCGCCGGTTGCCGTTTGCACAACGCAAACGGTATCCTGAGACTGGTAAGCAGAGAAATCCAAATGAGCAATGGTGCCGTAGTGGTACAGCGTTTTTTGCTCCTTGGTTTCAAAGGGATTGCCATTGACGGTGCAAACAACACTGAAGGTTCGGCCACTTTCAGAAGACTCGCCAACATTCATATTACTCAGCAAATCCGTAGTAAAGCCGTCTACCGTACCCTGCTGGGCAGCAGGCACATTCACATAATCCTTGCCATTGTAGGCTTTATAAATGGTGCCGTTGCCGTTGGTTACCGTATTGGTAATGGCGGCACCGTCGTCCGGGAACGCGGTGCGGTCAATGGTGGCGCTGATGCTGCGGGCAGATTCATAGGCGCTGGCGTCAGCAGCAACCACAAGGCCGGAGTTTTTCAGCTGGGTTGCGGTCTCATCAATTTTGGTTTGGGTGGTCTTTTCCGCAGAATCGGGACCTACGGTAAAGCCTGCCACATTGTTTCTGCCCTTTTCCGGATACTGCGCCAGCAGATCCGCACCGGCTTTATAGGCGTTCTCAAAGTTCTGCCAGCTGTCCACCGTGTACTTATTCTGGTCTTTATCGGTTACATTGCCGGCAAAGCCCTTGTCATAAGCCGCCTTGTTCTGCTCTACCACCTTTTCCAGTTCCGTAAAGTCTGCACGCTTGGTCAGGCCAGTATAAGTAGAATCCAAAACCGTACCCACATCCTGGGTGGTCTCGTCCGTGGTCAACAGGGTGTAATTGTTCAGGTATGCCTCTGTGTTCAGCAGCGCGGTGGTGTACTTGTCCCAAGTGCTCTTGGTATAATCAGTAGACAAACGCACTTTGCTCACCGCCTCATTATACGGCGTGCGCTCGTTGCTCTTGTTGCAAACCTTGACCTGAAAATTCAGACCAAGATTTAACCAGTTGGTTACATTCTTAGTACCTGCAGACTTGAATGTTGTATTCAAGTGCGCTTGAAGTTCCGCAACGCCTGACATCGTTGCAGTATTATTTGCAGTAACATTTGTTGTGCCGGTAATGGTCTCGTACTGCTTTGGTGCAACACCAAGAGAATAGG
>OJPF01001291.1_pt1 | contig 11687 bp, 9 predicted proteins | sample 1598441 | NCBI WGS metagenome assembly OJPF01 (sample SAMN03922474, study PRJEB24848) | human gut metagenome | isolation source: stool sample | host: Homo sapiens | place: Germany | collected 2010-11 | reverse complement strand
GCGAAGCGTCCCTGCCAGTAACTTCGCGCGTCCTCAGACGCGCCCCCAAGCTGCTCATTCGACCAACTGTGCTGTGTCGCGCCAAATGGGCGCGACCGAATTGCATGGCTTCCAGTCATAGCTGGTCTTTTCCGTAAGCAGGGGATTTCGCGCCTGCGGGCGCGAGTCGGGGGCAATGAAAACAGACGAAGTCTGCGGTCGCCCCCGACACCCCTTCGCAGTGCACACCCATGCGGCTTGATTTTCATCGTTGCAGGGGGAATCGCGCCTGCGGGCGCGACAAGGGGGCTTTCCGGTCGCCCCCTTGACCCCTTCGGTCGCCACTACCGGAACGAATTTTAGGCGTTAATGGGAGAACCGGAATTGTCCCCCATCTGCGCCACAATCCTTTCTACATGCCGACGTGCCTGATTCGCAAACTGCTCCGCCTGCTCCGGGGACTGCGGCGCGTCGCCCATCAGCCCGACAAATTGGCTGACCTTCAAGCCCAGCGCTTCCTGCATCACCGCGTCCGAACCCTGCGGCGCAACAAGGTAGTAGCACAAAAGCGAATCCTCCTGCCCCATGCGGTGCGCGCGGTCCTCCGCCTGTGAATGCACCGCCGGCGACCAGTCCAGTTCGCCAAAGACCACGCACGTCGCGCGCTGGAGATTGAGACCGCTTGCCGCGCGCAGACTGATGCACAGCACGTCCGTCCGCCCGGATTGGAAGCGGTCAACCGCGTTCATCTTCGCCAGCGTCGTCTCCCGCCCGGTGATGAAACCCGGCGAAAACGCCTTCAATTCCTGCTTGTAGATGTCCATCACCTGATGGTGGTGTGCAAACAGCAGCACTTTTTCGCTGCCGTCCAGCAGCGCGCGCACAAATTGGCACACATACGGCGCTTTCGCCACGCCCGTGGCCTGCCGCGCGTGCTGGCTGATGGATTCCTCCAGCATTGCCCGCTCCTGCGCCGAAAGCTGGTCGTCCTGTTTCCAGCGCAGCACGTCGCGCATCACGGGCGCCATCAGCTGGGCGTATACCTTGTCGTTCCAGTCCAGCTCCTGCACCAAGCGGCGCTTCGGCGGCAGCTCGCGCAGCACCTCCTGCTTCGTCCGGCGGAGCATCAGCCCCTCCCGCCGCAGGTACGCGCCGAGCAAATCGGGTTTCAGCACAAGCTGATTGCCGTAGCCGCTGCACCACTCGCGCGAAAACGACTCCCAGTCGCCTAAGAAGTGGTAGTCGAGAATGTTGATGACGTTCCAGATTTCGCCGCCGCGGTTGTAAATCGGCGTGCCGGACAGCCCGATGACGCGCTCGCAGCTTTCCGACAGCAGCGACGCGGCGGAGTACTTTTCCGTCCCCGCGTGGCGCAGTTCCTGTATTTCGTCGAAGATGACCGATCGAAAAGGCAGCGTCGGCAGCACGCTCTTCCACCCGCGCAGAAGCAGATAGTGCATGATGTACACGTCCGCTTCCGGCAGGTCGTAGGGCTTCAGCCCGCGGATAATGTGCACGCGCGGCGCTTTGCTGTCCACCCGCAGGAAACGCAGCGTTTCCTCCTGCCAGTTGCGGGTCAGGTGCGCGGGCGGAATCACCAGCGCGGGCAATGAACCGGTGGAGGATAGAAACGCCAGCGCCTGCACCGTCTTGCCTAAGCCCATTTCATCCGCCAGCAGGCATCGATCGTGGCTGCACAGGTACGCCAGCCCTTCCTCCTGAAACGGGCGGAGCGTCCCCAGAAACGCGCCGTCGGGCGGGGTCATGCGCACGGGCATGGTCGATAACTTTGCCTGACGAACCGCGTATTCCCGCGCGCCCGTGACCGCCTTTTCCCACAACGCGCGGTCGCTTGCCTTGATTTCCAGCGGGAAGCGCATCATCAGCCAGCAGAGGTCGCCGACCGCCCGCCGATGCGCCGTGAACCGCGCTTCGCCGCGCCTGCTGCCCGCGCTGCCCGGAAACAGCCGCTTGCACACCTCCGTCACCGACGGGTCGCCCTTCACCACCCAGCATTTGCTGCGGCGGTTGTAGCTCAGCGTTCCCAGCGGTGCGCCGGAGGGCGGGTACGGGCGCAGGTACGGCGGAAGCAGTTCCGCTTCTTCTTCATTCATAGTGCAATTCCCCACAGCCGGTTTAGGCATACGCACAAAATCGGCTTTCCGTGAATTCGATTGGGTACGGCGACTGTCCGCTCAGTCACAAGAATTAAACTGCTGATTTGCCCGCACGCGGCGTAGCGGGTCAGCTGCATCACAATGCGCTTGCGGTCAGGCTGCCCGCGCTTGATTTCGATGCCGATGCCGCCGGGGCACACAAGGTCGATGCGGCAGCGCGGGGCGAGCGGGACTTCGTGCGCACAGGGGATTTCCGCCTCCGCAAGGGATGCCCGCACGAGGTCGTGCAGGTCGTATTCGCCTTGCTGGATGGGGGCGCGGATGCCGCGGAGGGCATGGAGGATTTCTGCGAGAGAATCCGCCGCCGTGTTTGTTTGTGTATCCATTAGTAGAGACCCGCCATCGCCTGTGTCAGCTGCCCCATTGCCGACGCAACTTCCGCCGTTGTCGGGGCGGGGAGGGAGATGACGTATTCCAGATTCGTGATGGCGGACTGAATCGCGGAGTAGCGCTGCGCGTCGTTTACAATGTCCATGCTCTGCAATTGCGCGTAGGCTTGCGAAAGCAGAATCTTCGCATCGGGAATCAGCGTGTTTTCCACCATCGTGTTGCTGCCGGAGCTGGATGCGCTCGTGTGGTACGGGCAGGTGCCGCTTGCGCCCAAGACCGCGTAGCTGCCGAGGTACTCAATCAGCACATCCTCATATTCCGTGCCGATGAAGGACGCCAGCGGGTGTCCCGACGGAATCGTCAGCACGCCGCGCGTGACCGTGTCCGGGCAATAGGGGGAGGCGAGCAAGCCGCTGACGGAGCAAATCGTCTGCGTCGTGTGCATCTGGCAGGAAACCGTCGGTTCTGTGCCGGCTTTCCAGTAGTCCGTCACGACCCCGTAGCCCATCGCGTCGCTTCGGCAAGCGTCGGTGGCAAGCTGCCCCGATACCGCGCATGTCGTCACCTTCACCAAGCCGTAGTCGCTGGCGCTGCCCTCCAGAATGTCGCGGTTGGACAGCCCCTGATGAATCTTGCTCATGTAGCTCTGCCACAGCGGGGCGGCGGAGCGGGAGCCGGTGGATTTCGACGACAGCGCCTTGTAGTTGTCATGCCCAACCCACAGGGCGGAGGAGTAGTAGCCCGTCATGCCAGCGAAGAAAACGCCCTTCTGGTCGGAGTTCGTGCCGGTTTTGCCCGCGACGGTCTGCCCCTTGATTTTCGCGTTTGTGCCCGTGCCGGAGGAAACCGCCTGCTTGAGCATGTCCACGACCATGTACGCCGTGGATTCGCTGAACACGCGGTGACGCTCCTGCTGCTGGTGGCCGTCCCAGATGACCTTGCCCGTGCTGTCGGAAATGCCGAGGACGGAGATGGGCTGCTGATACACGCCGCCGTTCGCCAGCACGCCGAAGGCAACCGCCATCTGCATGGGCGTGATGCCGCTGGAGCCGAGGGATAAGCCGAACGGCGTTGCGTCAATGTGCGCATCGTCAATGCCCATCGCGTGCAGGAAGGCAACGGAATTGTCCACGCCCACAAGGGTCATCAGCGCCTGCGCGGCGGCGGTGTTGTGGCTGTTGACGAGCGCCTTGCGCAGCGTCTCCGGGCCGGCGTAGGAGCTGCCGCCGTAGTTGCGCGGCCATGAATCCTGCCCGTTTGACCCGCGCCAGCCGGAAATCGGCAGCGGCATGTTCATCACGATGCTCGCGGGGGATGCGCCAAGCTCAATCGCGGGGGCGTACACGGCAATCGGCTTGATGGACGAGCCGACGGGCATGGTCATATCCACCGCGCGGTTGAAGGTCTTCATCGCCGTCGGACGCGTGCGGCTGCCGACGATGGCTTTGATTTCGCCCGTGTGGTAGTCCACAACGACGGCGGCGGCCTGCGGCTCAACCGTTTCGTCGTATGTGCCGTCGGAATTGCGCGTGCGGTAGACCTTGTCCGCCGGGTCGCGCAGGGAAGGGTAGTTCGTCCAGTTTTCCAGCGTATCCTCGACGGTGGACTGAATGGAGGTGTCGATGGCGAGCTGGACGTGGTAGCCGCCGGTGCGCAGCTTGTTTTCCATGGCGTTGCGGTTGGCGGAGGTGTCCTCAAGGTTGTTCAGCTGCAGCAGAATGTCGATGACCTCATCCACCGCGTATTCGACGTAGTGCGCGTAGGCGTACATGCCGGTAGCCGTGTTCGGGTCTTTCTCCAGCACATGCGCGGTCGCCGGGTCAAGCGCCTCCTGATACTGCTCATAGGTGATGTACTGGTTTTCGTACATGCAGCGCAGGACGTAGTTGGTGCGGTCGTTGGTGATGGCGGGGTAATCCACGCCCTCCTTCTGCCGCGTGTAGAAATTCCGGCGCGGATTGTAGTAGTAGGGCGAGTTGCATGTGCCAGCCAGCATGGCGCATTCGCGGAGCGTCAGTTCGCCCAGCGATTTGCCGAAATACCCCTGCGCGGCGGTGTACACGCCGTAGTAGTTTTCGCCGAGGTAGATGGTGTTCAGGTAGCTTTCGAGAATCTGATCCTTTGTGTAGCGCGTTTCCAGCTGCATGGCGAGGTACGCTTCCTGAATTTTGCGCTTGTAGCTCTGCTCGGAGGAAAGGAGCGTGTTCTTAATCAGCTGCTGGGTGATGGTCGAGCCGCCCTGCGTGGAGGAGGAGGACAGGTTCGACACGAACGCACCGATAATGCGCTTGATGTCCACGCCGTTGTGCGTGTAGAAGCGCGCGTCCTCCACGGCGATAAAAGCGTGCTGGAGGTATGTCGGCATGGCCTGAATCGACACCATGACGCGGTTCTCCGAGCCTTTGTATTCGGTGATGAGGTTGCCGTTGGCGTCGTAGATGAAGGAGGTCTGCGCCTGATCGTCAATCGCGGCGAGGTCAAGCGTCGGGGCAGTTTCCATGTACCCTTTCGCAATGCCGACCACCGCACCGACTGCCGCCAGTCCTGCCACCAGCACCAGCACCGCGAAAATGCGGATGACGTTGACGGCAATCGACAGCACGAAGTTCGGCTTCTTCATCTCCGGCTTGAAAATGGAGTGCTTGTAGACCTTTTCCTCCTCCGGCAGCGCTTCGCTATCATCCGCCGAAGCGTTCCAGAAGTCCTCGTGCGCGAACATGTCCGCCTGCCCCGCAACTTCCACGGGGTCGTCGTCGTCCGCCCAGTTCGGGTCGTACTCGTCAGGATCATCGCCCTGCGGGTCGTCGGGATGACCGTCCTGATAGGCAAAATCGTCGTTTTCCGGCACAAAATCCGGGAAATCGTTGCGTTTCTTCACTGCTTCAGCCCCTTTGCGCCGTCAGCGGCATGATGCGCGCCCCGGCGGAATATGAAGGAATGCGGAATGCTATTTTCGGATTCGCCTGCGCCATCTGCTCGCGCCTTGGCGCATTTTCATCCGAAAATAGCATAACCCGCAGAGCATACAGAATTACATCCTATATTATAGCACATATTCGCGCATCCTGCAATGGCAGGCGACGAAAGGAGGATGCACCATGCCCCAGACAAACAACGAATCAGAAGCGAAAATTCCTGCAAAGCGGCGAAAATCTCCCCGGCGGCGGTGGAAACGCGCGCTGCTGCTGCTTGTGCTGATGACGCTGCTGATTCTCCGCGTCGAGCGCAACGTGACCGACGTCGTGCTGACGCTCTCGCAGGCGACGGCGCGGTCGCTGGCGATTCAGGCGCTCAACGAGGCAGCGTCTGAGATGCTCGGACTCGGCGTGCATTACGCCGACCTGATGACCGTCGAGAAGGACGATCAAGGGCAAGTGCGCCTGATTCAGGCGAATACCCCGGAGATGAACCGCTTGGCGGCGCAGGCGTCCCTGCTTGCGCAGGAAAGATTGACCGCCATGGGGCAGAAAACCGTCGTCGTGCCGCTGGGCAGTGCCGTCGGGCTGACGCTGCTGGCGGGCGCGGGGCCGGGCATCGCCGTGCAGATTCTGCCTGTCGGCTCGGTGCAGGCGGCGTTCAGCACCGATTTCACCACCGCCGGCATCAACCAGACACGCCACCGCATTTCCCTCGTCCTGACTGCGAACGTGCAAATCGTCATTCCGACCGGTGCGAAAAACGTGCAGGCCAGCACGCAGATGGCGATGGCGGAAAGCATCATTGTCGGGCAAGTGCCGGATTCCTTCGCCGAGGGCGGCAGCGACAACAGCATCATCGACCTTGCGCCGTGAGGGGGAATGGGGTATAATAGAACCGAAATCCCGCTGATTTCAGCAGAAAGAAGCATTACCATGCGCGTTCTCGACATTGACCTCGACTTTTTCCTCGCTGATTGCTGCCCTCTTGCCGAACTGGGCGAGCGCCCGTCCCTCCCCGGACATGAGCCGTGGGAAGCATCCGCCGTCCGCGCGTTCCTGGAAAACCAGTGTGGCTTGTCCAAAAAACATCCAACGCCCGGCAAAATCTTCGAGACGCACGACGGCGCGCTCCGCTTCTGGGAGGAGCAAATCGCCGCCGGACGCCTGACCGCCCCCTTCGATGTCACCCACGTTGACGCGCACAGCGACCTCGGCATTGGTTATCCCGGCCCGAACTTCGTGCTGTTCAACGTCCTGTCCATGCCCGTCCCAAAGCGGCTGGACTACGCCGCCTTCTATGCCCAGAAGAAGCTCGATGAGGCGAATTACCTGCTGTTCGCGCTGGCGATGCGGCGGATTTCGTCGCTGGATAACGTGCGCAATCCGCGTTCGCGGGCGGATATTCCGCAAGTGCTGCTTGACGCGGACGGCAACATCCATCTCAATTCGCTGACCGCGCAGATGTTCGCCGCGAAAAACGGCGCAGAGCCGACCGTACCCTTCCGCGTGTACGACGACTACCGCGATTTCCGCGCGGCGGGGGCGTATGACTTCGTGACGCTCGCGATTTCGCCGAGGTACGCGCCGAAGGAGGCGGATGGGCTGGTGGAGGTCGTGGGGGAGTATATCAAGGGAATATGAGGGCATCAAAAAACCTCGCGGCATCACCTGTCGCGAGGTTTTCATGTGCAAGCAATGTGGATAACTCAAATCCCCGTTGCGGATTTCGCGGACGTGGCGATATTCTCCGCGTGGTCGCCGATACGTTCGAGGTTCGTCAGCATGTCCAGATAAATCATGCCGTTCTTCGCGGAACACTTGTGGTTCTTCAAGCGGTCCATGTGGTGGCTGCGGAGGGCTTCGGTCGTCGTGTCGATTTCGTCCTCCACGCCCTCCACTTCGCCCAGCAGCGTGTCGTCCGTTACCTGCGCCTTGAACATGTCCAGCGAGCGCTGCATCTGCGCGCGCACAAGGTTCGACAGGCTTTCCAGCTCCTGTACCGCCTTGGGCGAGAATTTCACCTCGTCCTGATTCTTCAGCTGCGCCGATTCCATGATGTTCTGGCTGTGGTCGCCAATGCGCTCCATGTCGTTGACGACGTGGAACATCGAGCCGACCAGCTTCGTGTCCTTCTCGGACAGGTCAAGCCCCTTCACATCCACCAGCGAATCGGTGATTTCGCGGTTCAGGTAGTCCAGCACGTCCTCGTTCCGCGCCAGCTCTTCGGACTTCTTCGCGTCCCACTCGTTGAAGCACTCCATCGCGCGCTGGAAGTTGCCCATCGCGATGCCGCCCATGCGCTGCACTTCGTTGAACAGCTGCGCCACGGCAATCGGCGGCGTTTTGAGCATACGCGCGTCAAAGTAGCGCAGCTTCATTTCCTCGGCAGTCGAGCCGTCGCCCTTGATCAGCAGGCATGCCAGCTTCTCCAGCCAGCTTGCGGCGGGCAGCAGCAGCGCCGTCGTCGTGACGTTGAAGAGAATGTGGACGATGGCGATTTGCAGCTTGAGGTTGCCGGGGGAGAGCATCTCAACCCAGCTTGCCAGCGGCAGGCAGCAGGCGATGATGACGAAAATCACCGTGCCGATGACGTTGAAGAGCAGGTGCACCGTCGCCGCGCGCTTGGCGGTGGAGTTTGTGCCCGCGCACGCCAGCAGCGCCGTGACGCAAGTGCCGATATTCTGCCCGAAAAGGATGAAGATGGCGCTGTCCAGCCCAATCAGCCCCTGCGCGACGAGCGTTTGCAGGATGCCGATGCTGGCGGCGGAGGATTGCAGGACGGCGGTGATGCCCGCGCCAATCAGCACGCCCAGAATCGGGTTGTTGATGGACGCCATCGCCTTCTGGAAGCCCTCCCACGTCCGCAGCGGCTCCATCGCGCCGGACATGGTGTTCATGCCGATGAACAGGATGCCCAAGCCCATCGTGATGGTGCCGAACTGCTTGGCGGTTCTGTACTTGTCGGGAAGATTCGAGAGAATCAGCCCCAGAAACGTGAAGATGGCGGCGAAATCAATCTGCACCGACAGCAGCAGCGACGTGACCGTTGTGCCGATGTTTGCGCCCATAATCACGCCGACCGCCTGCGTCAGGGACATCAGCCCCGCGTTGACGAAGCCGACGACCATGACCGTCGTCGCGGAGGAGGACTGCACCACCGCCGTGATGGTGATGCCCGCGAGCATGGCGAGGAAGCGGTTGCCCGTGACCATGCCCAGCAGCTTTTTCAGCCGTGTACCCGCCGCTTTTTCCAGCGCTTCGCCCATCAGCTGCATTCCGAACAGGAACAGCCCCAGTCCGCCGAACAGGGATAAGACATTCATAATCGTCATGATGGTTCGTTTCCTCCGAGCGTGCCGCAATGCAGCAAAATTCCGCCTGTGCGGGGAAAAATCGCATACATACCTACTTTACCACACTTTGCGCTTGTTTTCAACTGAATTTTACAGATTCATAGAGATTTCAGGCGGCGTTCAGCGGGGGAAAACAAAAAGCCGCCCCGAAAGGCGGCTGTGGTTACATCGGCTTGCCGTACTCGTAGAGGGTGTCGCTCGGCAAATCGACATCTTCGTTCCAGAATACGCACGTCCGGCTTTCGTCCAGCTGCACCTGCTGGAACAGCCCGTGTACATCCCGCAAAACGCCGTAGCCGGGCAGGGCAAAATCCTCCTTCACGTCGTACCGCACGCGCCGCCCGTCGTCGAAGGACACGGACAGGCAGTAGTCCGGCAGCGGGGTCACGCTCTTGATGCGTGGAATCATCCCGCCACCTCCCTCACCATGTGGTAAAACGTCCCTTCTCCGCTGAGCGTCACCCGCTTCACCGGCTCGCCCACCACCCGGAATCCCGCCTTCTCGTAGCAGCGAACGGCGCGCGTGTTCCATGTCCGCACTTCCAGATACATCGGCTTGCCCGGATACAGCCGCTGGGATAAATCCCACGCCAGCGCCGTCATCTGCGTGCCGTACCCCTGCCCGCAGTGGTCGGGATGCGCCCCGATGCCGAAAAACACCTCGCTGACCTCGTCCGACAGGTTCACAAAGCCCACCAGCGTTTCGCCATCGTAAAAGGAATAGAAATTGTTTGCCGGATTCGCAAAACCGTATCCGTGCTTCTTCTGCTCGGCATACGGCGGATTGTTGTACATCGCGTATTCGCCGGGGTACTGCCACGCGCAGATGGCTTCCTTCTCGGCTTCGGTGGTCGGATGATACGTCAGCATGGGCGTTTTCCTCCTTGGGGATATTTCTGATTATGCAAAAAACCGGAGGCAGCCTGCGCCGCCCCCGGTCAAATCCTCGATTATTGCAGCACAATGCCTTCCGCTTCCAGCTCCGCGCGGGTGCAGAGCCGCAGCGTCACAAAGTTCTGCTGGCAGATGATGTAGCTGCCGCCTTCGCGCGTGTCCTTGTTTTCCAGCGTCACGATGCCCTGCGCGATGCAGTCGTGGTCGGCGCAGCTGGCGTCGGTCATCTCGATGCTCGTCTCCGTGACGTGGATGATGTTCACGCACACGCCGTGAATCAGCCGGTAGTACCCGTCCTCCAGCAGCGGAATCGGCTCGTACGTCTTTGTGCCGACCGTCACAAGCAGGAACGCGACGGCTTCCGACAGGTCGCGAACCGCGCTTGCCATCGGGGAGGGCGCGATGCCGGGGTCAGTGCCGCGCGTCGCCGGGTTCAGCTTCGCGAAGCTCAGCGATTCGTTCGATGCCGCCAGAATCGCCTGCGCGTCGGCGAGGGTTTCCTGCGTCGTCGTCAATTCCGCCTCTGTCGCGGCAAGGGTTGCCTTTGTGGCTTCCAGCTCCGTCGTGGCGGCGGTCAGGGTGTCCTTCGTCGCGGCGAGTTCGTTTTCCGCAGTGGTCAGACTGTCCTTCGTCGCGGTGAGTTCGGCTTCCTTCGCGGTCAGACTGTCCTTCGTTGCGGTGAGTTCGGCTTCCTTCGCGGTCAGACTGTCCTTCGTCGCGGTGAGTTCGGCTTCCTTTGCGGTCAGACTGTCCTTCGTCGTCGTGAGTTCGGCTTCCTTTGCGGTCAGGGTGTCCTTCGTCGCGGTGAGTTCGGATTCCTTTGCGGTCAGGGTGTCCTTCGTCGTCGTGAGCTCGGCTTCGGTGGCGGTCAGCGCCGTCTTGGTGTCGGACAATTCCGTCGTGGCGTCGGCAAGGGTGTCCTTCGTCGTGGTCAGCTCGGTTTCAGTGGCGGACAGGCTGGTTTTCGTGTCGGACAGCTCCGTCTGCGCGGCAGTCAGCGTGTTCTGCGTCACCGCCAGTTCGGCTTCCGTCGCGGCGAGTGCTTCCTTCGTGTTCTCCAGTTCATATTCCTTCGCCGGCAGGGATGCCTTCAAGGTGTCCAGTTCGTTCTGCGTGGTGGACAGCGTGTCCTTCACTGCCGTCAGTTTGGTCTGAGTGATCATCAGCGTGTCCTTCGTGGATGCCAGCGTGGTGTCGCGGCTGTTCAGGGCAGTCTGCGTTTCGGCGAGGGTAGCTTCGGTGGATGCGAGGGTGTCCTTCGTGGCGGACAGCTCGGTTTCGCGGTCAGCAAGCGTACCCTGCGTTTCGGCGAGGGTGGCTTCGGTGGACGCGAGGGTGTCCTTTGTGGCGGACAGTTCAGTTTCGCGGTCAGCAAGCGTACCCTGCGTTTCGGCGAGGGTGGCTTCGGTGGATGCGAGGGTGTCCTTCGTCGCGGACAGTTCAGTTTCGCGGTCAGCAAGCGTGCCCTGCGTTTCGGCGAGGGTGGCTTCGGTGGACGCGAGGGTGGTCTGGGTATCCGTCAAGGCGGCGGCGGTCGTGTCCAGCGTGGTTTGCGTGTCCGCGAGGGTGGCTTCGGTGGATGCGAGGGTGTCCTTCGCGGCGGACAGGCTGTTTTCGGTGTCCGCTAAGGTGGATTGGGTGGAGGACAGCGCGCTCTGCGTGTCCGTCAGCTGATTCCGGGTGTCCGTCAGCGAATTGTGGCTGACGATGAGACCGGCGCCAAGTGCGATGGAAGAGACTGCCAGCACGATGGCGGCAATCATCCAGATGATGGTCTTTTTCCGGGCGGCAATGGGGCTCATAGCAATCCTCCTAACAAGCGACGAAAATGGGCAGAAAACTTCCGTTTTTTCCAGTTTACCACCATCGGGGGAAGTTGTCAATCTCGAATTTCGCGGAAGCACAAAAAACGCTCCTCCGCCGACAAAAGCAGAGGGGGCAGGGGAAGGAAGATTATTGGTTCTTCACGGAAAGTTGGGGGGCAAACAAGGACTTAGGCGAAGCCCCAAAAAGCTGCACGCGGAAGGAGCATGAAA
>OJPF01001290.1_pt1 | contig 11694 bp, 10 predicted proteins | sample 1598441 | NCBI WGS metagenome assembly OJPF01 (sample SAMN03922474, study PRJEB24848) | human gut metagenome | isolation source: stool sample | host: Homo sapiens | place: Germany | collected 2010-11 | reverse complement strand
GAACAAAGCAGGGCGACGCTTTCGCATAGACACAGCGGACAGCATGGGCTTTGATGCCGCCATGACCGATCCGCTTTACAAGCACACGCCCTTTTACATCTGCCAAAACAGCGTGGGCTGCTACGGCATTTTCTATGACACCACGGCGCCCGGTGAGATGGATCTGGGTCGGGAGATCAACAACTACTACCCGCCGTTTAAGTATTATCGCTCTGCCGAAGACTGCCTGGTGTACTATGTATTCTTTGGCAGCAAGTTAGAGATCTTGCAGCAGTTTTGCCGCACAGTGGGCCGCCAGCCGCTGCCCCCCAAGTGGAGCTTTGACTACTGCGCCAGCACCATGGCTTATACGGACGCTCCCAAGTCAGAAGAAAAGATGGACGCGTTCCTTGCCAAAGTGCGGGCGCTGGATCTGAATTGCAGCGGGTTTTATCTGTCCTCCGGCTACACCGCCATCGGCAACCAGCGCTGCGTGTTCCACTGGAACAGAGAGAAATTCCCGGATCCGGCACGGTTTATCGGTAAATTCAACGTCGCCGGAGTGCACCTGATTCCCAACATCAAGCCGGCGTTCCTAACCAGCCACCCGATGTACGATGACCTGGCGGCCAAAGGTCTCTTTGTCAAGAATTCTGACGGCTGCCCCTATGTTACCCAATTTTGGGACGGCCTGGGCAGTTACCTGGACTTTACGAACCCGGAGGCCTTTGCTTTTTGGCACGATCAGGTGACGGAAAAACTGCTGCAAAACGGCATGGACGCCACTTGGAACGACAATAACGAATTTGACATTCAGGACCCCACCGCTGTGGCTGTGGGCTTTGGCGGCAAGGCGGCCCCGGCTGCCCATATTCGCCCGGCGCTCACCTACTTAATGGTACTCAGTTCTTACCGAGCGCAAACGGAAATGTGCCCGGCAGAACGGCCGTTCCTTTCCACCCGCAGTGCCGGGATCGGTCTGCGACGGTTGGCCCAAACCTGGAGCGGTGACAACTATACATCCTTCCACGATCTGCGCTACTGTCACTATGTAGGCATGACCCTGAGCCTGTCCGGCTTTTACTTTTACGGCCACGATCTGGGCGGTTTTTCCGGGGAAATGCCTTCCAAGGAGCTGCTGCTGCGTTGGATTCAGCACGGTGTATTTGAGCCGCGCTTTACCATTCATTCCTGGAACGCGGACGGCTCCGCCACCATGCCCTGGAGCTATCCGGAGGTGATGGACAGTGTGCATGCCCTGTTTGACCAGCGTAAGGCTCTGCTGCCCTACTATTACAGCACCGCCTACCGCAGCGTGCAGGAGGAGCTGCCCTTACAGGCACCCCTGTGCCTCTATTATGACGACCGGCAAATCCATCCGGACGATCCTGCGTTTTTGCTGGGGCGCGACCTGCTGGCAGCCTGCGTACTGGATCAGGGCATGGAGGATATAGAAGTCTACTTGCCGTCCGGTGAGATCTGGTACAAGGACGACCGGTGTTACACCGGCGGGCAGACAGTGGCACTGCACATTCCCGCTACCGGCACCGTGCCCTATTTTGTGCGTGGCGGTTGCGTATTCCCTCTGGACATTGGGCCTACCGGATTCCAAAAGCCCAGTCAGGTGCAGTTCACCGTCTATCCCATTGCCGACGGCACCTTCCAAAGCCGCTACTTTGATGATGACGGCCACACCTATGCCTACCGGGACGGCCACTGCGTGGACGCGGTCTTTACCGTTGCTTGTGCTGCCGATACCGTTACCGTGCAGGTAGAGAACCGGGGCGACACCCCCTTTACACCGGACATTCGCCTAACCCCGGCAGACCACCGGCAGCTGATTATCAAGTAAATCCAAACATAAAGCAGTCGATAAAAATCGGCTGCTTTTTTTACGGAAATCAAAAAAAGTTCAAAAAAGTCTTGACTTAGAGTTAACTCCAAGGTATATACTACCCTTGAAACGAGGTGAGCCTATGACCATTAAGGAAGTCAGCGAAAAGTACAACATTTCCCAAGACACCCTGCGCTACTACGAGCGGGTGGGTATGATCCCCCAGGTGCACCGCACAGGCGGCGGCATTCGGGATTATCAGGAAGACGATCTCAGCTGGGTAGAACTGGCCATTTGTATGCGCAGCGCCGGTCTGCCGGTAGAGGCGATGATCGAGTATGTGCGGCTCTATATGCAGGGCGACAGCACCATTCCCGCCCGGCTGCAACTGCTGCTGGACCAAAAAGTCGCACTGGAGGTCCAAATGGCAGACACGCAGCGTATGCTGGATAAATTGGAGTACAAGATCTCTCGCTACCGGGTGGCGGTAAAAACCGGCAAGCTCACCTGGGATTAACAAAAGGAGGAAACGCAAAATGTATTTGGAAAAGATCAACGGCCCTGCCGATGTAAAAGCCTTAAACAACCCCGAGCGCACCGTCCTGGCGGCAGAAATGCGCGCCGCGCTGATTCAAAAACTCAGCCGTCACGGCGGCCACTGCGGTCCCAATTTGGGACTGGTGGAGGCCACCATTGCCCTGCACACGGTGTTTGACTCTCCCAAGGATCGGTTTGTCTTTGATGTGTCTCACCAGACCTATCCCCACAAGATGCTTACCGGGCGCAGCTACGGCTTCTTAGATCCGGCCCGTTATGACGATATTACCGGGTACAGTGCGCCCCAGGAGAGCGCCCACGACCCCTTTACCCTGGGCCACACTTCCACCTCCGTCAGCCTGGCCTGCGGCTTGGCAAAAGCACGGGACGCCAAGGGCGAGCACCACAATGTGGTGGCCATTATCGGCGACGGCTCTCTGTCCGGCGGCGAGGCGCTGGAGGGGCTGGACCTGGCCGGTGAGATGGACAGCAACCTGATCATCGTGGTTAACGACAACGGTATGTCCATTGCAGAGAACCACGGCGGCATTTATAAAAATCTGGAACTGCTGCGCCAAACCGGCGGCAAGGCAGAGTGCAACCTGTTCCGTGCTATGGGGCTTGATTATGTATTCCAGCCGGAGGGCAACAACACAGACGCGCTGATTAAGACCTTTCAGCAGGTCAAGGACTGCGACCACCCGGTAGTGGTGCACATTGTCACCGAGAAAGGCAAGGGCTACGCCCCGGCAGAAACCCACAAGGAGAACTGGCACTGGTGTATGCCCTTCGACCCTAAAACCGGCGAGAGCACAGTGCACTTTGAGGGCGAGGACTACGGCGATCTAACCGCCCGGTATCTGCTGGGGGAAATGCAAAAGGACCCCAAAGTGGTGGCCATCACCTCCGGCACCCCCACCGTATTCGGCTTTACCGAGGATCTGCGTAAGCAGGCAGGCAAACAATTCATGGATGTGGGCATTGCCGAGGAGACCGCCGTAGCGCTGGCCAGCGGACTGGCTGCCGGCGGTGCCAAGCCGGTGTATGGCGTGTACAGCACCTTTTTGCAGCGCACCTACGACCAGCTGAGCCAGGATCTGTGCATCAACAACAACCCGGCCACCCTGCTGGTGTTCGCCGCCTCTGTGTACGGTATGAACGATGTGACCCACCTGGGCATCTTTGACATTCCCATGATCTCCAATATTCCCAATCTGGTGTACCTGGCGCCCACCACCAAGGAGGAGTATTTTGCCATGCTGCGCTGGAGCATGACCCAGCGGGAACACCCGGTAGCCATTCGCGTACCGGCCTGCGGTGTACTCTCCGACGCCAAGGCAGTCACCAAGGACTTTGGCAAGCTGAACACCTATGAAGTGACCCAGACGGGCAGCGATGTGGCGTTTATCGGCCTGGGCAGCTTTTATCCCCTGGCACAGCAAGCGGCGGCTGAATATGAAAAGCGCACCGGCGTGTGTCCCACGGTGATCAACCCCTACTATATCACCGGGCTGGACAAGGAACTGCTGGCCCAGCTGGGCAAGACCCATAAAACCGTAGTTACCCTGGAGGATGGCGTGCTGGACGGCGGCTTTGGCCAAAAAATCGCAGCCTACTACGGCGGAACAGACACCAAGGTGCTGTGCTACGGCCTGCAAAAAGAATTCCTGGATCGCTACGATGTGCAGTCGGTGCTGGAAGAAAACCGCCTAACCTCCGCACAAATTAGCGACGATCTGCAAAACCTGTAAGGGAAACAAAAATGGCAAAAACATTGGTTGTCTATTATTCCCGATCCCGCGGCAACACCAAAAAGATTGCCCGGGAAATTGCGTCTACCCTGGCCGGCGACCGCCAGAATACCCCCATGTCCGCCGTCACCGCCTGGGCAGAAAAGCTGAAATAACCAGCCATACCAAAACGACCCGCCGACTTCTGCCGGCGGGTTTTATTTTATGGTGGATATTTGGCTGCGGGTTTGCTATAATAGAGATAAGATCAAAGAAAGGAAGTGCAACGATGCCTTATATTAAGAATGTACCTCATGAGGCGATTTTCAGTCTTGCGGATCAAGTCCGGGTGCAGCCCGGCCAGGTGGTCAGCAAAACCCTGGCGCAGAATGACGCCGTCAGCGTGACCCTGTTTGCCTTTGCAGCCGGTGAGGAGATCGGCACCCATGATTCCACCGGCGACGCTATGGTTACCGTGCTGGAGGGTGTGGGTCAGTTCACCATAGACGGTGTGCCCTACCTGGTAAAACCAGGCGAGGCGCTGGTGATGCCCGCCAAAAAGCCCCATTCGGTGTACGCTCCGGAGAATTTCAAGTGGATGCTGACCGTCATCTTCCCTCACAACAACTAAACAGCGCAAAAAAGGACCGACGGTTGCATACCATCGGTCCTTTTTTATAAACATTATATGTGATCGCCCATATTGGACAGCTCTGTGAAATCCTCTATGTACCATTCTCCGTCCTCTCCGGGCGAAAACCGCCAACCGAAATCCGTTACGGTTTGGTCGATATATCCGTCATAATACACAGCTTTTAAAATCAGGCAATCGCCGGAGGGGCAATAATCATCGCCCATAAAAATCAACTGCTGTAAAACCAAGTTGTGGCTAAACCCGGAGAATTGCGCTTTTGCCAAAGCAGCGCACGCATCAATATCTGCTCTTGTATAGCGCGCAGAAGTACCGTAATCGATCTGTACATTTGTCACATCCGCCCGTTGATTTTTCATTTGGCACCCGGTAAAAATCAACACCAGCAAAATCACACACGCCAGCGCCCGAGAAGCCGTATAAACACGATTTTTCACATCGTCCACCTCTTTCAGCCACACTATAACACGCCAAAGCGCTTCTTGTCAGGGCAGCAGGTCAACCGCAATATGTATCTTCCGTGTCAGCTAAGAGGCGTAAATGCCCGCCATCAAAATAATAGATATCCTCTTTCTTAAACCCATAAGTGCCGTTGATCAGCGCAATGTGCGGTTCAAAAGTGAAAAGACGCACCCGGCTCAATTTTTGGTGATTACCGGCTTCAATATAAATACGGTGATTTTTGTTTTTCACAATAGAGTGACCCAAATTGCCGTTAAAATCTAAATTTTGATACCCTTGCGCACGAATATAATCGTTCATATACGCATAAAGCTGCTCAAAGGTCGTATTTCTATCTACAAAGCGTCTCAATTCCGCGTGCAACTGATTCTCAAAGCGTAGGCCATTGCGGATTTCCGCTTCTCTAATATCATCTAATCGCCGAACTACCTGCCCATTTTGCACAACAAATGTCCGGGCAAAATCGCCCCAGATCCGCCGCCGTTGCGGCGACAGATCAATGGTGATCATATCATTTGACTGAATACAGGTATGCGCCGGCACATACTCCCGACCGGACACAGAAAGCAGCGTATCCGGATGATGAAAAACCAAAGCACCTACATCGTAGTACCAAAACGATTGCGCACCGTTTGCCAACATATAGGTTTCGCACAAGGTCTTGATCTGATCCACAGTCTGGCCCACCTGTATATGGTTTTGAATAAATTGCATGGTATCCGCGGCAAGCTGCTGCATGGCAGCATATCTTTGAAGCGTAGAGCGGAGCATCATCATACCTCTCATAAGTATACAAAAACAGCCCGACAAGGAACCTTACCGGGCTGCATTTTTGATTTATTTCTTCTGGGGGCCGTTGTAGCCGTTCTTTTCCTGGAAAGCGGCGATCTTGTCGATCACGCCAAGGATCACATCAAAGCCGTCGCCTACAGTCTCCATCTCAAACCGCTCCGGCATATCCCGCCAGGTGTGGTAATAATAGGTGAGCATGGGGTTCTGGGCCGCAAAGGTCACGGACTTGATACCCGCACGGGTCATAGGTGTAGAGTCGCAGCCGCCAACGGGATTGTGGATACAACCGTTTGTCTTGCTCTCGATACCCATCTCGTTAAAGGTGTCCTTAAACATCTTTTCCATATCCGTATCAAAGCGCACGCCCTGCCAGTCGTCCTTGATCACCACTTCAAAATACTCTTTATCTGCCACAGAGTCAATGTTAATGTTCCAGGCGTTCTGGGACAGATCGTCAAAGCGGTGTTCCTGGGCAAAGTGCATGGAGCCGCGCAGACCCGCCTCCTCAGAGCCGATATTGGCGTCTACAATGCGGCAGTTCTTAGGCATCTTTTCCGGGTGCTCCTTGAAATACTTGATCACCGCATAGCTCAGGCCGATGCCGGTGGCGTTATCCATAGCGCCGCGAGAAGCGTTGCGAGGATTGGGATCGCCCCACATCACCACAAACAGAGAACCGATGGCGGTGACGATAGGCACGAAGTTCATAATGAACATAAAGGTGTCCCAGCCCTGAGAGGCCAGCATGGTCTGTGCCCACTGGGCGCCGGCGTAATCGCAAATGTTCACGACAGCCATAAACACAGAAAACAGCGCAATAAAGAAAAAGCAAACCGCGCCGAAGCCCACCTTGCCATATGTAGCGATCAGGCCCATAATCGGCTTGGTCTTGGCATACTTATATGCGTGCTCACTGTGGCGCCAGCACCAGGACGTATCCGTATGGCCGGACAGGATAATGGTATAGTCATACTTGCCGTCCTCCGGCTCCAGCACGCCAAGAGTATTGCGGCTGATCTCCTGGGGGAAGAACATATCAAACCAGGTCTTGTAGAAAAAACAGCTCATCACCAGCCAAAAGATCGTAATGAGACCCAGCGCAGCCAGGGCGTACCACAGCTTATTAAAGCCGCAGGCCAGGGCAATAATGGCGCCGATGCTCAGGATCACGCCGGACCAACCTGCATAGGACAGACCGCCGATACCGGAACGGGGTGAAACGGCGAACTCCTCCGTCTTAGGCTCAATGCCGATGTCGCGCAGCTTGTCGCCCATATACTGATGGAATTTGATTTCACCGTCAGAGCCGGGCAAGCGGGAGCCGATCTTGTGTGCAGCGTGTTCCACAATGTCCATAGCTTCGCGGGCATAGGATTTGGATTCTTCTCTCATGTTCAGGCCTCCTGTTCAGATTTTGAAAAAAGATAATTATATTTTAAGATAACTCTGACAAAAATGCAAGCAGAAATTCATGATCTTGCATAAATATTCGCCAAATTCAGGAAATTGTAGCGTAGCACAGCGTTAAAGCAGTACAGCTAAGAAAAATGCGGCAGCATTTGCTACCGCTTTGAACTGTGGAGACGTTGTGCCGAACCTGATTCTTTTAGCAGAGAATTTCAGGGCTGCGGTTTTCTCTCTCAAATATAGGACTAAAAAACGCTCTATCCCCTGCCAAAATGCAATAGCAACGCCAAGAGCAAAGCAGCCAACGCCCACAGGGTCACGCACAGCGCCGCCGTCCACACCCGGTACCGACGGAATGTGCGCACACGATTCCCCGGGCGCACCGCTGCCGCCAGTACCGTTTGGATATGCGTATCCCCCAGGGTATGGGGCACAGGCGGAAAATGTACCACCCGATCCACCGCAGCCAGCAGCCGATTGACCCCACGGCTGCTGTAAGGGGTGGCCACCACCACCGGGCACCCCAGCCCGGCAGACAGCGCTGCCGGGTCAATGATAACACCGCGCCGCCGGGCGGCACCCCGATCAGTGATGTACACCACCAGCCGATGACTGCGCTGCCAAAGGGCAGGCAACGCCGCCAGTGCCCGCTGCAGATCCAGCGCCGGGGTCACCAGCACTGTACAGTCTGCCCCGCGCAGCGCCGGACTTTGCAGAGCGCACAGAGGCAGCAGCCGCAAGTCATAAGTAATATGCCGATACGAATAACACCAGGCGCCCCCCTGCCGCCGCCCCAAAAGCTCCTGCAGCAAGTTCTCCTTACCCCCATTGTTACCGCCCACCAATACCACGGTACGCTCGCCCATACTACCCCTTCTTTGCCGTTATTTCTTACCCATTCTATGCAGGCGTCGATCAAATGTGACGGCAGGCGCACTTTTGTTCAATTTAGGCTGTTCTCGACGGCTGGGTATTGATTTTGGCGTAGAGGCTGTGGTACAATGAAATTGCAAAATTATGCTCCGCTTTGCGGCGGGGAGGATAAGAGAGGTAAAATCTATGGCAGAAAAGCTAAAGTATTTTGTAAACGGCCAATTCCGTGAGTCCAAGACGGACAAATGGTACGACCTGCACAATCCGTCCACCGGCGAAATCACCGGCCAGGCGCCCTGCTGCACCAACGATGAGGTGCTGGAGGCCATTGCGGCCGCCAAAGCTGCCTATCCGGGCTGGAGCGCCACCCCGGCCATTAAGCGGGCACAGATTCTATATAGAGTGCGGGAACTGATCCTGGAGCGCATGGACGAACTGACCATGAGCGTTGCCAAGGAAAACGGCAAAGTTTGGGCAGAATCCGAGGGAGATGTGCTCAAGGCAAAAGAGGGCACGGAGCTGGCCACCCAGGTACCGTCCCTGATGATGGGTGAGTCCATTATGGACGCCTCCCGCGGGTACGATACCGTGAAATACAGAGAGCCGCTGGGCGTGTTTGCCGGCATTGTGCCTGTAAACTTCCCGGCCATGATCCCCTTTGGTTGGATGGCACCCACCTGTATCGCCACCGGCAACACCCTGGTGCTGAAAGCCGCTTCACTGACCCCCAAGACCGCCATGCTCTTTGCTCAGCTGTACAAGGACGCAGGCGTGCCGGACGGTGTCATCAATGTGGTCACCTGCTCTCGCAATGAGATCAACACCATTTTGGAGCACCCGGATGTTAAGGGCATTACCTTTGTTGGCTCCACCCCGGTGGGTCTGAAAATCTATGAAAAAGCCGCTGCCAACGGCAAGCGCTGCCAGGCCCTGTGCCAGGCCAAGAACCATGCCCTGGTGATGGAAGACTGCGCCTTAGAGCGTACGGTAGCCGGCGTGATCAACTCCGCATTCGGCTGCGCCGGTCAGCGCTGCATGGCGCTGTCCTGCTGCGTGGTACAGGACAGCATTGCAGACGCCTTTGTGGCGGAGCTGAAAAAGCAGGCGGAGAAAGTGAACTGCGGCCCCGCCTGGGACAAGACCTCCCGCCTGGGTCCCATCACTTATGAAAAGCATTATAAAGAGGTACTGGCTGATATTGACAAGGGCGTAGCCGAGGGCGCCACCCTGGTGTTGGACGGCCGTAACACCGTTGTGGAGGGCTACGAGAACGGTTACTTTGTAGGCCCCACCATCTTTGACCATGTAACGGCAGATATGACCATCGGCGACGAAGAGGTCTTTGGTCCGGTGCTATGCATCAAACGGTGCAAGGACTTTGAGGAGGGCTTGGCCATTATGAACGCCAACCCCTATGCCAACGGCTCCGTAATCTATACCCAGAGCGGCTACTATGCCCGGGAGTTTGCCCGCCGTACCGACGGCGGCCAGGTCGGCATCAACGTGGGTATTCCGGTACCGGTAGGCTTTATCCCCTTCAGCGGGCACAAAAAGTCCTTCTTCGGCGACCTGCATTGCCTGGGTAAGGACGCTTATCGCTTCTACACAGAGAGCAAGGCGGTCACCACCCACTGGTTCGATGAGGAGGAGAAAAAGGCAACGGAAGTCTCCACCTGGGACGGCACCATCTAAGCCGGATAAACAGCAAGAGCACACCGATTACGGTGTGCTCTTTTCTTATACTTTCTTTTATCCGTTCTCTTTGTCCGTGCCAAACAGGCCCTGACTTTCGCCGTATGTATCGGTGAGCTGAGCGCCGGGGCAGTCTTGCAAAATGCGAAACGGCCGCTGCGTATACCGAGGGTGGAAAACGGTTACATGGGAGCAGCACAGGTCCCGGGTGTGCCGTGCCCAAATGCCGTAGGACGGCAGATTACGAAAGCGCCAGCTCTCCGGATATGTGCGCACATATTCCGGGATAAACAGCCGCCGATCCACGATCTCCGGCCGATTGGCATAGGTGATCTGCACGTCACGCAGCGTCACCCGCTCCACACGATGGTTTCGACCCTGCTGGCGATACCCGGCAATGATGATGGGAATTTCCGCCTCACGGGCTGTAATTCTGTTAAAAGTAATGTCCCGCACGGCGCTTTTGCCGTCAAAGCGGTGCTTGTCCACTGTGCCGCCGAGCTGCTTTTTGGCGCCGAATTCCACTGCGTTGGCACTCTCTTCGGTCACGGCGGCTGCTCGGTTGCGGTTGCCCAGTCGCACAAAAATCGGGCAGGTGCAGCGGGTCATCTCCATATCTTCAAAATGCACCTGCGATACCACTGAGCCGTCGCAGGCCTCTACACTGATACCGCTGACAGCGCCCGGGTACAGATCTTGCAGTTCCAGCCGGCACCGGCGCACAGTCACATCCGTAATGGGACAAGTGGTCTCCGTGCCGATTTTTATACAGTTGGTGCGGCTGTCTACCCGGCAGTCCTCTATCAAAATATGGCGCATTTCGCCGCTGCTGCCCAACCATACAGCGTGCTTAAAAACAAAACCGTCGTCCGCAGTAGACACCATACAGTGGCGAAAGATCAAGTCCTGCCCACCTACAATATCAAAGCCGTCTGCGTTGGCTACATTTCGATTATTCCGAATGGCGGCGTATTCTATCAGCACATCCCGGCACATTTGCAGCCGACAGGTCCAGTGGGCGCTGTTTTGGAAAAGAAAATGGTGGATATGCACCCCTTGGCACTGCTCCAGGCACAGCAGCCCGCCGTACTTACTGGGGTGGGCAAAGCGCAGCTGGGCACGGTAGCTGCGCCGCATTTCGATCACATCAATCAGGTCTGCCGGTTTAGTACAGTTCTGCGGCAGCGCCGGTCGCAGGCCAAAGCGGTGTCCCTCTCCCTCCAAACCGCCGCCACCGGTGAGGGTTACATTGGTTAGATCCCGGCCATACAGCAGCGCCTTGTGGCGAAAACCCTTACCGTCAGGTCGCGCGGCAAGGAAGCTGCCCGGGGTAATAAACAGCGTCACCCCGCTGCGCAGCTCCACCGTAGACATGGGATAGCTCCCTCCGTCCACCAGCACAGTGCCGCCTACTTTCGCCGCCGCATCCACCGCCTGCTGTACGGCCACAGCGTTATCCTCCGCCGCCGGATCCGCTCCAAAGGTGCGAATGTCAAACACTTCCCCTGCCGGGGCGGGCAGCGGTTTTGTTAGGTGCCGCGGCTCAAAATCCGCAGCAAAATCAAAAGGGCGCACCTGACAATACGGTTCGCCCTCTGTAATCCGCAGATCCTGCCCAAACAGCAGCGTATGCAGCTTATCTATTCCGGTTCGTCTCGTTTTACGCATAGGTAAATCCCCGTCGATTTTCGTTGTGCCCGCAACGGAGCCATCGGCTATATATTATACTACAAAAC
>OJPF01001283.1_pt1 | contig 11777 bp, 9 predicted proteins | sample 1598441 | NCBI WGS metagenome assembly OJPF01 (sample SAMN03922474, study PRJEB24848) | human gut metagenome | isolation source: stool sample | host: Homo sapiens | place: Germany | collected 2010-11 | reverse complement strand
GAGACAGATATGTAGCAACAAGCCAGCCGGATGGCGGTAACACGGTAGAAATCAACGGCATTACTTATAACACTTCTGGAAAAGATGGAGGAGCCGATGCCGGAGATGCCTCCAAGACAGGCTTCTATCAGAAGAAATTCTGGGACGAAACATTGACTGATATGAATATGGGTAAATCAGAAACTCCGTGGCCGGTTTTCCGTTTAGGAGAAATTTATCTAAATTTGGCGGAAGCTGCAATGGAGTTGAACAAATCATCCGAAGCATTGGATGCTGTCAACAAGATCCGCGAACGTGCCGGAATCGCCTTATTATCAAACATCAATATGGAAAAGGTCCGTCATGAACGCAGAGTGGAACTGGCATTCGAAGGTCATCGCTTCTGGGACATGAAGCGTTGGAGAATTGCTCACTTGGATGTGGCACAAGGCGGTTTGAATGGATTCAGAGGAACGGCTTTGTATCCTTGGTATGATATTCGTGATGGTAAATATGTATTTGAAAGAGGACGTAACACCCCTAAACAATTACGAATCTTCTTGGAAAAAAATTATTATACAAAAATCAACCAAGACGATATGAATTCAAATCCGAATCTCATTCAGAACCCGGGCTATACCAATTAATCATATAATTTAGAAATTTGATATGAAAAAGATAAGTTTATTACTGATGGCCGTTTGCTCATTATGCTTCACAAGTTGTTTGAGCGATATGGATAATTATGAATCTCCCAACGGAGGCATCAAAGGACAAATCTTAGATGCGGAAACGAATGAACCGATACCACTGCCTGTCCAAGGATCTACCGGTGTTATTATTAATATGTTCGAACAGAACACAGATGCAACACAATCGGTCGATTTCTATGCAAAGATGGATGGTTCATACGAAAATGCAAAGTTGTTCAACTGTGATTATAAAATTGTTGTAAACGGTCCGTTTGTTTCTCCTTGCGAAGAATTTGTAACCGTAAAAGGACAGACAACATTGGATCTGAAAGCAACTCCGTATGCAAGAATCAACGCTTCGGCCCAGGTTACGGGTAAAAAAATCACGATTACATACAAGGTGAATCCGACAAACAGCAATTTCAAGGTATCCGAAGTGTACGGCTACTGGAATTTTGCTCCGGGTGTTGATAATGGAAATGCCAACCAAGCAGGAAAGCAGACCGTTAAGGAGCAGGAAGGGACGATCGTTTTCGATCTGGAAAACGATAAAACCTATCAGGACAATCTGTACAAAATACAAGCAAATGGCAACAAAATATATGTACGTGTCGGTGCTAAAACAGAAGGCGCAGTCAACTACAGTACCATTATAGAAACGATTGTACAATAAATAACCTTTGGCACAGATATCCTTTTTGTTTGGATCTCTGTGCCTTTTTTATTCTTTAGAGCATGAAAAAAAGTATCTTACTCATCAGTCTGGCAGTTCTACCCCTATTCGGGTATAGCCAAAATGTATTACCGGACTGGGCTTTAGGCGGCTTTGTCAGACCGGAAAAAGCCAATCCGATCATTACCCCCAATCCTTCCAATCAATTCGACTGTCCCATGCAGGACAAAAAAATAGGATGGGAAGAGAGCGATGTGTTTAATCCCGCAGCAACCGTAAAAGACGGTAAAATATATGTCCTTTACCGGGCTGAGGACAATTCTGCAACAGGAATCGGCAAACGTACTTCGCGTATCGGATTAGCAGAATCCGAAGACGGTATCCACATGAAACGCCGGAAGACCCCCGTCATGTACCCGGACAAAGATAATATGAAGGAATACGAATGAGAAGGCGGTTGCGAAGACCCACGTGTGACAATGACGGAAGACGGTCTGTATGTCATGGCCTACACTTCCTGCATCGGAAAGTGGCACGCCTCTGCATCGCCACCTCACATGACCTGGTCAAATGGGAAAAACATGGACCTGCTTTTGCTAAAGCCTACAACGGACGTTTCAAAGACATTTTCTGCAAATCCGGTTCCATGGTGACAACGATCAAAGACGGGAAACAAGTGCTGACGAAAATCGATGGAAAATACTTCATGTATTGGGGGGAACATGCGGTCTACGCAGCAACCTCCGACGATTTGGTCAACTGGACACCGATATTGGACGAAAAAAATGAACTGGCGACTGTCATCAAACCCCGTCCCCAATATTTCGACAGCGCCTTGACAGAGTGTGGTCCTCCCGCTATCCTGACAGACAAAGGTATCGTCTTGCTTTATAACGGCAAGAACCAGACAAACGACAGCAAGCGCGACAAGCGTTTCACAGCCGGAGCTTACTGTGCCGGACAGATTCTGACCGATCCGAAGGAACCGATGAAGGTTCTGCAACGTCTGGACGTTCCTTTCTTCCGTCCGATGGCTTCATTCGAAAAGAGCGGACAGTATGTCGACGGAACCGTCTTTATCGAAGGTTTGGTCTTTTTCAAAAACAAATGGTATCTCTATTACGGATGTGCAGATTCTCAGGTCAGCGTAGCTATTTACGATCCGGCCAAGAAAACTCCTGGCGATCAGATCCCGAATTAAAAGAATAATTTATGAAAAACATTTTTACAGGAATATTTTTACTTGTGTCTGCCTGCTTCATGCAAGCTCAGACACCCAATTATTACCGAAACCCAGATAAAATATATCTGGATTCGAAAGAAGGACATAACGGAAGTTTTACCTGGCAGATGCATAAGGCCGACGAGACGAAAGATCCGGCTGAAAAAATCTCACAACCAGGCTATCAGACCGGAAAATGGATGCCGGCAATCGTTCCGGGTACGGTCCTGAATTCCCTTGTCCACAACAAGGTGTATCCGGAGCCTTATTATGGCATGAACAACAAGTTAGACCGGAATATCATCCCAGATCTTGCCAAAACAGGACGCGAGTTCTACACCTATTGGTTCCGCACGGAATTTGACGTACCGGAAAACTATAAAGACAAAATCGTCTGGCTTCAGGTAGACGGTATCAATTATCGTGCCGAAATATGGGTAAACGGTTATCTGCTTGGCAATATGTCCGGCATGTTCAAACCGGAGTATATCAATATCACCGACTTCGCCCGTATCGGTCAGAAGAATGCCTTGGCAATCAAGGTTTATCCGGTCGATATGCCGGGAACCATCAAACCGAAGCAGTGGGGAGCTGCCGGCGAGTTTCACAATGGTGGAGACGGTAACATCGGACTGAACACAACCATGCTGATGAGTGTCGGTTGGGATTTCACCTTCAACGACGGCATCCGCGACCGTAATACCGGCATCTGGAAAAACATCAGTCTCTATGCCACAGATAAAGCAGTTATCCGCCATCCGTTCATCAAATCCGAACTTTCAAAACCCAACTACGACCTGGCAAAAGAAACTGTCAGCGTAGAAGTGACAAACCCGACACAGCGTGGCATAAAATGCACGGTCAAAGGAGAAATCATCGGCGAAAACATCACGTTCAGCAAAGACCTGAACCTATTCAGAGGAGAAACAAAGGAAATTTGTTTTACTCCGGAAGAATTCCCACAACTGACAATCAAGAACCCACGTCTGTGGTGGCCGATCTTCAAAGGGAATCCGGAACTGTACGAACTGAAACTGACCGTAAGCATAGACGGTAAAGTGTCCGATGAAACAAAAACCCGTTTCGGTATCCGGGAAATCACATCCGACCAGAATACACCGGACAAATCCCGCCAATTCTATGTGAACGGCAAGAAACTTTTCATCCGGGGAACCAACTGGATTCCGGAAGGGATGCTCCGTACCTCCGACGAACGTACTTATGCAGAATTGCGCTATACAAAACAATCCGGTATCAACCTGATCCGCATGTGGGGCGGCGGCATTGCCGAATCGGACTATTTCTTCCAGCTATGCGACGAAATGGGACTCCTTGTCTGGCAGGAATTCTGGATGACCGGAGACACCAAACATCCGCAGGATAAAGATCTATACCTGAGCAACGTCGAGGCAACCGTAAAACGCCTGCGCAACCATCCTTCACTGGCCTACTATGTTTCGTCTAATGAAAGCACGGAAATGCCAGGAGCAAAAGACCTGATCATGAAACTGGACGGGACACGCGGTTACCAGATGCAGTCGGAATGTGACGGCGTGCACGACGGCAGCCCTTACAAACAGGTAAACCCGATGCAGCATTACGAGAATACGGCATCCGAACGCGGTAGCCGTGTCGATGGCTTCAACCCGGAATATGGTTCGCCCACTATCCCGACAGTCGAAACACTCCGCGAAGTAATGGACGAGAAAGACCTCTGGCCGATCAATAAGGAGGTATGGGATTATCATGATGGCGGAGGATTCCATCTGATGTCGACCATGTACACGGACCTTACCAACCATTATGGCCCTTCCTCTTCCATCGAAGAGTTTGCCACCAAAGGTCAGGCGGTCGGTGCGATGAACTCAAAATCGATCTGGGAAGTCTGGAACTATAACAAATTCGGTTATGGAGACCGCTACGCATCAGGGTTATTGTTCTGGTATCACAACTGCCCAGTCAGTCAGGTTTGCGCCCGTATGTGGGACTACTCTTTGGAACCAACCGCCTCTTTATATCATACTCAGAACGCATTGGAACCGCTTCACGCACAGTTTGATTACTTGAAAAATACGGTTTCTGTTTATAATGACTACTACCAGGCATTCAAGGACTATAAAGTAACTGCCGAAGTGTACGACCTGAACAGCAAAAAGGTATGGGGCAAAAGCCAGAAGATCGATATCCCGGAAGACGGTGTCGTAAACGATATCTTCACAATCGATTTTCCCCAAAACATCACGCAGGTCCATTTCATAAAACTACGCCTGTTCGACACGAAAGGGAAAGAAGTCGCCAATACATTCTACTGGCGTTCCAACGACAAGTATGAAGGACGCAAGACCTTAACAGGCCCGACCTCATCCGGCTTCGAAGATCTGTCGAAATTGAAACAGGTGCAACTGAAGACTCGCTACCAAACTTATCAAGAAGGTGATCGGCATTTCATTAAAGCTGAAATAAAGAACCCTTCTTCAACCGTAGCATTCTTCACCCAGCTTCAATTGCTTGGTCAGGACAAAAAGCCGGTGCGCCCCAGTTTCTACACAGACAACTTCTTCTCGCTCTTACCGGGAGAAAGTAAAACCGTCATCATAGAAACAGCCGCAAGCGATATGCCATCCGAACCGACATTCGTTGTGAAAGGTTGGAATATCAAACCGAGTAGTTTCAAATTGTAATTCCATAACGGTAAATGCAGTATATGGTAGTATTTCTTGCCGATATCAGCAAGAAATACTACCTTTGTAGATATAATGTCACTATCAAACTTGCCGATAGATGGAAAACCAACACGATCGGAGTGACGGATGAAGCGATTAATGTAGACTACATTATCCAAGAGAACAACGGCAAACTTACCGAAACGTACATCAAACAACTCCACTTTATTTTGAAATCCGGTACATCTGAAGAACGAAAAGAAATGTTCTACTACAACGGCTTACGGCACTGGCCGCACATCAAAGGATATCTGGCCGATACCTGCCTGACGGCACAGGATCATTTCAAGGTTTTGCTGGAGAAATTTCATATCAAATACGACCATAACTAAATTTGTTTCCGTACTTTTGCCGAAAATTTACAACTATGCCGACATTTTTCGTTGTCCTCATCAGTATTTATCTTGCGGGAAACATCTATATATTCAGGAGAGGGGCACAGGCTTTGGTAGCTCAGCCTTTCGGTGTTAAAGTTTTATTAGCCGTACTATTCTGGTGCGGTGCCTTGGCGTTTATCGGTAGTTTTTTAGCACGAAACACCAAATTGCCGGTTGTTTTGGCTCATACAGCCCACGAGATAGGGACCGGCTGGTTAGTTTTCACGCTTTATATGGTATTATGCCTAATCATATTCGATTTATTCCGACTTTTCAACTTTCCATGCAAATATGGTTTCTATATATCCTTATTTCTGACACTTAGCCTATTAAGCTATGGATACTATAACTACCAACATCCGAAAACAGAAGTTTTCAACATAGTTATCAACAAGCAGACGGTTCATAATGAACAGCCGTTGAAAGTCGTTTCCGTCAGCGACGTTCATTTAGGGTACGGGACAGACAAAGAAGAACTCAAACAATATGTCGAGATGATCAACGCGCAGAAACCGGATCTGATCCTGATAGGCGGCGACTTGATCGACAACAGCGTAGTTCCCCTTTATGAAGAAAAGATGACGGAGGAACTGGCTGAATTGAAAGCACCTTTGGGAATCTATATGGTTCCAGGAAATCATGAATACATCAGCGGCATACGGAAGAGTATGCAATTCATAAATGAAACGCCGATCCGCCTATTGAGAGACGATGTCGTAACATTGCCTGGCGGTATACAAATAATCGGACGGGACGATCGCAGCAATAAATCCCGGCTATCCCTGCAAGAACTGGTGAAAAACATTGATCCGGCAAAACCTGTTATCCTTTTGGATCATCAACCGTACAACTTGTCGGATACGGAAAATGCGGGCATCGACCTTCAGTTCAGCGGACATACGCATCGTGGACAGGTATGGCCGGTCAGTCTCATTACCGACCATCTGTTCGATCAAAGTTATGGTTACCGTAAGTGGGGAAACAGCCACATATACGTTTCCTCCGGACTATCGCTTTGGGGACCGCCTTTCAGGATAGGTACCGACAGCGAGCTTGTCGTATTCAACATTACCTGTAAATAGTTTGCAGACATGAAAGTTTTCATTCAATCGATAGTAGCACAGATATTACTAAATCCTTATATCTTCTGGCGAGGGTATCAGGCAATTCCCCCCAAAAAGAGTTGGAGGATTCCTTATATCTTGTTTTTTATCCTTGAATTATCAATCTTCTTTTTCGGATTTACGTTCCGCAATGTATTGCCGGACTCTGTCATGATTGCCATCCAATATATCTGTAACACCTGGTATATCGCATCTATTTATATCACGCTATCCCTATTGGGTCTGGAAGTGCTCCGGCTTAGCAACCGTTTCTTCCATTGGTTTCCCGGCTGGATTACGAGCCACTGGAAACAAACGAAACTGGTCCTGTTCTTTTTAGTCATGGCAATCGTTACCGGCCTGATGTTTCATGCTTACCATGTCGTCGCCTATCCGGTTGTCAAAGATGTATATGTCACCCTACCCAAAGGAAGTAGCAACCGTGACAGCATGACGATTGTCATGATGAGCGACCTCCATATCGGAGAAATGATCGGTAAGAAACTGGTACAACGATACGTGAAGATGAGCAACGCACAACATCCCGACCTGGTCGTCCTAGTAGGCGATATCATGGATTATGAATCACGCTTTGCCGAAAAAGCACATATCGAAGAGGATTTGAAACAACTGAAAGCCCCATTAGGCGTGTATGTGGTTTATGGCAACCATGAGTATCGCGCCAACCGCATAGCCAAATACCGTTGGCTGAAGAAAACAGGGGCGACGCTTCTGATCGATTCCGTTGCACGTCCGGACTCTTCATTCTATCTGATCGGACGGGACGACCATATCAACAAGAAAAGAAAGCCGTTACATGTACTCATGGCAGGCATAGACACAACCAAACCGATCATCGTATTGGATCATCAACCCTGGTCGTTCACCGAAATGACAATGAACGGTGTGGATCTCGGACTCCACGGGCATACCCATAACGGACAGCTATGGCCTTACCCCCTCGTAATGAAATTGATCTATGAATGTCCGTATGGCTACCATAAGAAAGGGCCGGTCCAGTTCTATGTATCTTCCGGCATCGGGATAGCCGGACCTCCCTACCGGGTCGGTACTGTATCAGAAATGATCGTGCTGCACATCCGGTTTGCCAATTAAGCAGGATGAAACATTGCCTCCATCATGGCGATATCCATCTTCACTTCCCCCTGCAACAGATATTGAGTTTGCTTTTGGACTACATTTTTATAGATTGCCAACGCTTTCTCCCGATCTCGCTCCTTATAAAGTGCCCAAGCACAGAGAAAACGCTGTTTTGAAGACATCAAAACACGGTATTGCCGAACGTAAAGTTCTATTTCTTTCGTGTATAACGTATCTGCCCATCGGTTATGCCCAGTCACCAGATCCAAATAGATGAGTTCGCAAACCACCTCTTTCGCCAAAAGCCCGATCATCTCCCCCTTGTGTCTTGCAATCTCTTCCAATGCAACATAGGCCTCTTCCATTTGCCCTAAATCCAGCAGTCGCCCTACTTGCAGCAAACGGATATTCAGTTGCATCGGTTCCCCGTAATCAATGTCATCCACCCAAGCAAACCACTCTTCCGGCATATCCTTTATCCGGATACCTTCTTGTATACAGGCATTGACGCGCAGCTGGACTATCATCGCCTTTTTACTCTTCGGGTACTTCCTCATCAAACGTACATTGGCCGCATCATTAGTAATTCCCCGCTTGAACGGGATGCCATTGAGCAATCCCAACGACACACCGGCAAAACACATCATAACCAGGAATTGTGCCAGCAGAGGAGAAGGATCTTCCACCACATACCAAACCACAAAAGCCAAAAGCGCTACCGACATATTGACAATAACGCCTCCCCAATGGTAAAGCACAACAGGGATCTCTTCCAAAGGCTTGTCAGGCGGGAGCATCAGGCATTGTCCACCTGTCCCCGCGATGCCGAAACGCTTCAAACGAAATTTTCCCTCTTGGCGAATCAGCGTCCAATTGAAAATACGGAAAGAGACAAAACGATAGCCGGAGAGCAGCCCGAAAAGCAAATGGCCTCCTTCATGCAAAACAATTTGCAAAATAAAAGCGACCAACGTACAAACGATGCTCCCGGCAAATATTCCCACCACCTCAAGCGCCTCTATCTTGGCCAGCTTCTGCACCAGTTCATTCCATGTCATATCCGTAAACGACACGATACCGGCACACACCAAAACAATGCCGATCAAACATCCGATGCCAAAAAACACAAGCAACTTCAAAGCACTCTTCATGGCAAGTCTCTTACCTCGATTATAATGTAACCGTTTTCTCTACCTTTCCCGGCGCTTCCAATGTCTGCTGGTATAATGCTGGATCACCCAACACTTCCAGCGCCTTATCCAAAACATCATCTTCTTTCAAGCTGTTTATCAACTCGCCTTTCTGGAAATAATAACGTTTCATAATCTCGGAAGTCAACAGTTTCTTAATCTGATCCTTGTTGCGGTCGAAATCCCGATCCAAGTCCGGAGTCAGTTTAGCTTCCAAAGAATTGAAGAGGGTAGAATCATTATCCATGTAACCTTCAAACTTAGCCACTTCTTTCAAGTTCTTCAACAGCTTTTCACTCTGCCGGTCATAGGTGAAGTTCTTTTCTTTAGCATATTGCTTGAAAGCCTCAAAATCTTCATCCGTCACCTCGAAGTCTTCGGGCGGAGCGATTTTCTTATGTTTTTGGGACCATTCGGCGACAAAGTCCGTTAAGAGAAAGTCTGTCACCAAATAGAACATCATAGTCGGTGTTTCCGGTTCTTCTATTTTAAAGTCAGGGGTAATACCGCCTCCATCCCGAACGGGACGTCCTTTGGAAGTATAGAATACGGACGTCAGGCTATCTGGAATAGCCCCGACGCTACCATCTGCTTTCCGGTGCGAATAGTCCATCTGCTGGATACAACGGCCGCTAGGGATATAATATTTGCTCATCGTCACTTTCACACTTCCATTATAAGGAAGTTCACGGGGAGACTGCACAAGTCCCTTTCCGAAAGAACGCTGTCCGATCAACACAGCACGGTCCATATCCTGTAAAGAGCCCGAAACGATCTCGGCAGCAGAAGCAGAGGCTCCATTAATAAGGACAGCCATCGGCATCACCGTGTCGAGAGGTTCGCCCGGTGTCCGGTAAGTGCGGTCCCACTGGCTGATCTTCCCTTTTGTCGAAACCACTTCTTTCCCCTTCGGGACGAACATACCGACTATTTGCGTAGCGCTTTCCAACAAACCGCCGCCATTGTTACGCAAGTCCAGAATCAGTGATTTTATATGATGGTTCTTTTTCAAGTCTTCAAACGCATTTTTTACTTCCTGCGCACTCTTATCTGTAAAACCCTTCAAATAGATATAGCCTACGCTATCACCACGCACACCATAATAAGTAACCTGATTTTCCAAAATCTGCCTGCGCACCAGTTCCACTTCACGCGGTTTCTTGTCATACGGACTCTGTATCTTCAATACCATTTTCGTATTAGGGACACCTTTCAACAGGGCACTCACCTCATCCGAAGATTTGTCGGTCACATCCACCGTATCGATAGTCAGAATGCGGTCGCCCGCTTTCAATCCTGCCAAAGCAGCCGGCATCCCTTCAAACGGCTCGATAATATAGACACCGCCTTCTTTCCGTTCACGGATATAAGAACCGATACCGCCATATTCGCCGGTCGTCATGAATTTCAGTTTATCCATTTCCTGCTCCGGGTAGTATTCGGTATAAGGGTCCAAGCCGCCTAACATGGCATCGATACCCCGACGCACCGTTTTCTCGACGTCGACCGAATCCACATAAAACATTTCCACCTCTTTTACCAGAGCGTTAAAGATATCCAGGTTCTTACTGACCTCGAAACGATTGTCTTTCTGTGCCTGTCCGGGAATCACGCCTCCTAACAGAAGCAGCAAACTAAAAAGAACTATTATTTTCTCTCGTTGTTTATACATAGAATATTTAGTTAATTAACGACGTAAATGTATATAATAAACGCTTGTCAGGACAATATACTATTTACTTTTAACTTTATTTGTTCCCATTTATCATCCGGTATCTGCGCCCCGATGACATCAATTATGTAACCGGCCAAAAGCGATCCGATACGTGCCGACTGCTCCAAAGTCGCACCGACCGACTGTCCGTAAAGGAATCCGGCGGCAAAGTGGTCGCCGGCTCCCGTCGTGTCGACCGGTTTGCCGCCTTCCGCCGGAACAGCGATAACCTGTCCCTTGCTTCCCACCAGAGCGCCTTCTTTTCCTAAAGTGACTAAAGAAATCTCTACCTGTTCTGAAAGGACCTTGACCGCTTCGTGTGCTTTCAGCCCGGTAAAGGCTTCCGCTTCGCTTTCGTTGGAGAAAAGGATATCGACATATTCAGGGATAATATCGTCTAATAGCCCCCGGAAAGCATTCACGATATTGAAGTTAGATAGATCGAGGGCAACCTTCAATCCTAACTTTTTCGCTTTCTGCATAGTAGTGCGCACCAGTTCTTCGTTCACCAACAGATAACCTTCGATATAAATACATTGGTAAGCGGAAAGCATCTCTTCCGTTATCTCATCCGGCGTGATCGTCGGGGCCGGTCCGAGGAAGGTTCCCATCGTACGCTCGCCATCGGGAGAAATCAGAACCGTGCAGCTACCGGAAATACCGTCTGTCTTGGCAAAATAGGGAGAGACATTCGCTTTTTTCAAAGCCTCTTCATAATACTCACCTACAGAATCGGATCCGATCTTACCTATAAATCCTGCTTTTGCTCCCAAAATAGCCATCGCACGCATGGTATTGCATACTGAACCTCCCGGTGCCTGACTGCGTTCAAGGCCTTCCTGCGATTTACGGATTTTAATCATCTGCTCCTGGTTGATCATATCCATTGCGCCTTTCTGTATGCCTACTTCCGCCAGTACATCATCGTTCTCAAGCTTCAGCAGAACGTCTACCCTGTCTCTTATACACATCTCCGAGCCCACGAGACCAGAGAGGATCTCGT
>OJPF01001280.1_pt1 | contig 11805 bp, 11 predicted proteins | sample 1598441 | NCBI WGS metagenome assembly OJPF01 (sample SAMN03922474, study PRJEB24848) | human gut metagenome | isolation source: stool sample | host: Homo sapiens | place: Germany | collected 2010-11 | reverse complement strand
TATCGTCGGCAGCGTCAGATGTGTATAAGAGACAGGGTATATACGGCTCCTGCAGCAGACGGCTGTCCTTGGACCACTCGCGGTTGTCGCCCATCACGAACACGCAGCCCTCCGGCACCTGGAACGTCTTGTCGCACAGGGTCTCCACGCCCTCCGGCAGATAGTCCTCGCCCAGCTGCGCCCCGTCGATATACACATCGCCGCCCTCGAAGGACACCGTCTCCCCGGGCAGTCCCACCACCCGCTTCACCAGCACCTCACCCTCCTCGTCGTTCCAGAACGTAACGATAGCGCCCCGCTGGGGCACAGGGTCGGCCACTGCATAGGGCAGCCGCCACCCCACCACCAGTGATCGGGTGGGGATGGTGGTCTCCATGGACGCGGTGGGCACGTAGATGAGCTGCAGCAGCACCCGCAGCAGGAACAGCATCACCGCCGCCGTGACGACCAGATAGCCCCAGTCGTCCCACAGCCGCCGCCACCGGCTCTTTCCCGCCGGTGCGCCGCCTGCCGCAGCCTGCTCCGCTATCGCCGCGCCATCCGGTGCGCCGCCTGCCAGCCGTTTGCCGCCCTTGTCCCTCATCTGCCTGCGTCCCCCGTTCTCTATACGATGCGTATATAAAATACGCCGTTTTACTTGCTGTATACCTCCGGCTTCAGCACGCCGATGTAGGGCATGTTGCGGTACTGCTGGGCGTAGTCCAGCCCGTAGCCCACTACGAACTCGTCGGGCACCTCGAAGCCCACATAATCGGCCTTGATAGGCTTTTCCCGCCGCGCCGGCTTATCCAGCAGGGTAGCGATGGTAACGGACGCCGCGCCCTTGGTCCTGAGATAGTCCGTCAGGAACGCCAGCGTGTTGCCGGAGTCCAGAATGTCCTCCACCACGATGATGTCGCGGCCGCTGATGTCCCGCTGCAGATCGCGGGTGATCTGCACCACGCCGGAGGACTTGGTCCCGTTGTTGTAGGAGGACACGCCGATAAACTCCAGCTCGCTCTTGAGCTGGGCCGCCCGCACCAGATCCGCCATAAAGATGAAGCAGCCGTTCAGCACGCCCACGAACATGGGGTTTTTATCGCGGAACGCATCATAGATCTCCTCGCCCAGTTTCGCCACGCGGGTCTTGATCTCTTCCTCAGACAGCAGGACCTTCAGAATATCCTGATCCATATTGCTCTTCGCCATACCGTTTTGTCCTCCGTTAGCTTTCTCTCATTATAATATAATATATGCCCTCGCCGGATGGCTCCGGCAGGAAGCTCCTGTCCACGCCGATACCCCACGCGGCGGCGGCCGCGCCGTCCACACACAGCACCGGTATTTTCCGGCGGTTCTCGGGTCTCACGCCCCGCTCCGCCATGAGCCGCTTCAGACTCCGCGCCCCGCGGCCGTCCGGCAGTGTCAGCCGGTCCTCCCGCCGCCAGCAGCGGGCCGTCAGGCGCTGCTCCGCGCCGCACCGCAGTGCCAGCGCTCCCTCCATGGGGCTTCTGCTCACCACGAGGTATCCCGCGCCGTAGGGGTTCTCCCCCCGGCGCAGTACCGTCTCCTCCGGCGCCGTCTCCGCCATGCGCAGGGTCAGCACGCCGCCGCGGCACACCGCCTCCACGCCCTCCGGCAGCGACAGTGCGCCCTCGCCGGCGGCCAGCTGCTCCAGCGCCGCCAGATGCACTGCACCCAGATCCTTCCGTCCCGTGGGCAGCCGATCCAGCAGCAGCCGCAGCATCCTGGGCCGCAGGGCCTCTGGCGCTGCCAGCAGTGCTTCGCAGTCCACGCCGGTCCCCGTTGACCGCAGCCGCTCCGCCGCCAGCGCATCCAGATAGGCGTTCTCCCGCCGCAGGATGTCCGCCGTGCAGGCGATGTGTTCCGCCGCTCGGGGGTTGATTCCCTCCAGCTCCGGCCAGATCTCCAGCCGCAGCCGGTTACGGGCGTAGGCCGTGTCCCCGTTGGTCTCATCGGTGACATACGCCAGATCGTGCTCGGCAATATATCGCTCAATGTCCCGCCGCGGCGTGTCCAGCAGCGGCCGGACGATGTTGCCCCGCACCGGCGGGATACCCGTCAGACCCTGGGGTCCCGTGCCCCGCAGCAGCTGCAGCAGCACCGTCTCCGCCAGATCGTTCTGGTGGTGGGCCGTGGCGATCTTCTCCGCGCCGATGGCCTCCGCCGTCCGCTGCAAAAACTCGTACCGCGCGCGGCGCCCCGTCTCCTCCACCGTCAGGCCCCACGTGCCGCACAGGGCGTACACGTCGGCCCGTTCCGTGTAGAACGGGATGCCCCGCCGGGCGCAGAAGCTGCGGACGAAGTCCTCGTCCCGCTGGGCGGTGGGGCGCATCAGATGGTTCAGATGTCCCGCCGCGGCGGTAAAGCCCCGCTCCTGCCCCAGCGTGTGCAGGTAGTCCAGCAGGCAGATGGAATCCCGCCCGCCGGATACGGCGCACAGGATCACGCCGCCCTTTTCCGGCAGCATGTGCCACCGCGCCATCCACGGCGTCAGGTCCATGGCTCACTCCTCATCGTCATAGCGGTTCTCCAGCGTGCCGAAGGCGGTGTACTCCGGCATCCACCGCAGCTCCACCTTACCGGTCTCGCCGTGGCGGTTCTTGGCCACGATGCACTCCGCCACGTTGCGCTTTTCCGAATCGCTGTTGTAGTAATCGTCCCGATACAGGAACAGCACGATGTCCGCGTCCTGCTCGATGGCGCCGGATTCGCGGAGGTCCGACAGCATGGGCCGCTTGTCGTCGCGCTTTTCGTTGGCACGGCTCAGCTGGCTCAGGCACAGCACCGGCACCTGCAGCTCCTTGGCCATGATCTTCAGCATACGGCTGATGTCCGACACCGCCTGCTGGCGGTTCTCGCCGGAGTAGCCCTTTCCGCCGGCGGAGGTCATCAATTGCAGGTAGTCGATGACCACCAGCCCCAGATTCTCCAGCCTGCGGCATTTTGCGTTCATATCCGCCACCGTCAGCAGCGGATTGTCGTCTATGCGGATATCCATCCGGCTCAGGGAGGACGCGGCCTCGGCGATGCGCTGCCAGTCGCTCTCCCGCAGGTTGCCCGTCACCAGACGGGTATTCTCCACCAGTCCCTCGCTGGCGATGAGCCGCGTCACCAGCTGCTCCCGCGACATTTCCAGGGAGAAGATGGCCACGGTCTTGCCGGATTCCTTGGCGGCGGACAGCGCCACGTTCAGGGCCATACTGGTCTTTCCCATGCCCGGGCGTGCGGCCAGCAGCAGCAGGTCGGACTTGTTCAGGCCGTTGATCTTGGCGTCCACGGCGGACAGGCCGGTGGACAGGCCCGGCAGCGTCTTGCCGCCGCTGGCAGTGAGCTCCGCCAGATGGTTCATCACGTCCTGCAGCACCATGCTCACCGTCACCATGTTCTGGGCGCTGCGGCCCCGCCGGATGGCGTAGACCTTCTGCTCCGCTGACTCCAGCATGTCGCCTGCGTCGCCGTTGCCCTCCTGCACCATGGCGGTGATGCTGCCGGCGGCTGCCGCCACCTGCCGCATCAGCGATTTGTCCAGCACGATCTTCACGTATTCCATGACGTTGGCGCTGGTGGGCGTCACGTCCATCAGCTGCACCAGATAGTCCCGGGTGTTGTCGTTATAGACGCCGTTTCGCTCCATCTCCCCCGCCACAGTGACGCCGTCAATGGGCCTGGAATAGATGAACATATGGTAGATGGTCTCAAAGATATCGCGGTTGGCCCGCAGATAAAAGTCCTCCGGCTGCAGCTTGTCCATGACGTCCTTGATGCAGTCGGGGTCGATGAGCATGGAGCCCAGCACCGCCTGCTCCGCCTGGGGCGAATGAGGCGCCTGCCGCAGCAGCAGATCGTCCGCAGCCATATGAGACCCTCCTCTCCGTGGTAAAAGTTACTTCTCCTCGATGACCAGCACGTACACAGTGCCGCTGACCTCGAAGCCCAGCTTGGCCTTGACCTCGTAGCTGCCGAAGCTCTTGATGGGCTGATCCAGTACCAGCTTCTTGCCGTCGATCTCCATGCCGAACTGCTCCTTCAGCGCACCGGCGATCTCCTTGCCGGTGACGGCGCCGAACAGCTTGCCGCCTTCGCCGCCCTTGGCCGCGATCTTCACCTGGCAGCTCTTCAGCTTCTCGGCAATGGCCAGCGCCTCCGCCTTGGCCTCCGCGTCCGCCTTGGCCTTGGCCTTGGCCTGCAGCTTCATGGTGTTCACCGCGTCGGCAGTGGCCTCCACGGCCAGTCCCTTGGGCAGCAGGAAATTGCGGGCATAGCCCTCCGCCGCCTCGATGAGCTGGCCCTTCTTGCCCTTGCCTTTCACGTCCTGCTTCAAAATCACTTTCATCGCTCTGTATCTCCTTTTCGTCAGTTTTCAAAGTAACGGTCGATGGCCTCCAGCAGTCTGGCCTTGGCCTCCTCCACCGAGATGTTGTCCGCCTGACCGCCGGCGGTGGTGGAATTGCCGCCGCCGCCCAGCGCCTCCAGAATGACCTGCACGTTCACCTCGCCCAGCGAACGGGCCGACATGTACACGCCCTCTCCCTTTCGGTACAGGACAAAGGACGCCTTGATGCCGCGGATGGTCAGCAGTTCATCCGCCGCCTTGGCCGCCGTCACGCGGTCGCACTCGTCCTCCAGCGCCACCACGGCGATGTCGTCGTGGTACAGCTCCGCCTGCCGGATGATGGCGTACCGGTCTACCATGGACTGCAGGTCGCCCTGGAACAAGCGCTGCACGTCCTGGGTATCTGCGCCGGTGCGCCGCAGGTAGGCCGCCGCCTCGAAGGTGCGGCCGCCGGTACGGTTGGTAAAGTTCTTGGTATCCAGCACAATGCCCGCCAGCAGTGCCTCCGCTTCGCATTTCAGCACATCGGAGGGCTCCACCAGATACTGCATCAGCTCTGTCACCAACTCGCTGGCGGAGGAGGCGTAGGGCTCGTGGTAGTTCAGGGCCATCTTCTCGATGTAGCTGCTGCCCCGCCGGTGGTGGTCGATGACCGCCACGCGGTTGCAGGTCTCCAGCATCTCCTCGGACTCCACGCTCTCCGGCCGGTTGGTGTCCACCACCACCAGCAGCGCCCCGGGCTGGCACTTCAGAAACGCCTCGCCGCCGGAGATCATCACACCGGCGTATTCCGGCTGCTCCGCCATCTTACGGATCAGGGGATGGGCGGCGTTGTTCTCGGTGTCGATGACGATCTGGCACTTCTTGCCCCGTTTGCGGGCGATGCAGCACACGCCCATGGCCGCGCCGACGGAGTCCATGTCCGCGTACTTGTGGCCCATGACATATACCTGCTTGGCGTCGTCGATCAGCTCGCCCAGCGCGTTGGCCATGACCCGGGACTTCACCTTTGTCCGCTTCTCCGTGGACTTGCTGCGCCCGCCGTAGAACTCGAAGTTTACCCGATCCTTCACCACGGCCTGATCGCCGCCGCGGCTCAGCGCCATCTCCAGCGCCAGCGAGGCGTTCTTGAACAGCTGGTCGAAGCTGTCCTCATCCCGTCCCACGCCGATGGACAGCGCGGCGGACACGCCCTCTCCGGCCTGCACCTGCCGCACCTTCTCCAGCACGTCGAACTTGCTTTCGGTGTAGCCGCCGTAGTCCTTCTCCTCAAACACAAACAGATACCGGTCGCGGTCGTAGCTCAGCAGCAGTCCGCCGGAGCCCGCGGCCCAGTCGTTCAGCTTCTCCTCCAGCGCCGCCAGCACCGCCGAGCGCTTGCTCTCCGGGCAGGCCTTCATCAGCTCCTCGTAGTTATCCACCATCAGGATGGCCACCAGCGGTCGGGTCAGCTCCAGCGTCTGGCGCATCTCCTCACTGTCCGTAACGTCCATCCAGTACGTGGTGGCCAGAGGGGTCTGGTCCCGCTCCATCTCCTCCGGATGGCTCAGAGAGCCGAACACCCGATAGATCCGGCCGTTCCAGGGGAACAGCTCCGGATACTCCCGCTTGCCCTCCAGCAGCCAGCGATAGCTGAAATCCGGCACCACAGTGTCCACCAGCATCTCGAAGATCTTCTCCTTCTGGCTGGTGAGCTGCATGAACATATCGTTGCTCCACAGCACCTCGCCGGTGTTCACATCGAACACCAGCATGGGCAGCGGGGCGTACAGCATGTTGCTGGAGCGGGCGGAATCCATGCCGCCAGATACGCGGTCCATGTACTGCCGTACCGAGGCCTGGGCCATCTTGTTGCGCCGGTTTCCCAGCAGCAGCACCACCACGGCCGCCAGGGCCTCCCCCGCCGCCAGCAGCGGCTCGACCGGAATGGTCACGATAACGAAGGCCAGCAGGCACAGGCTGTACAGCGCCATATTCGTGCGGAACCCGCGAATGATCTTTTTACTCAAAGGGCGTCCTCCTCCCTTTTGATGGGAATATGTCTCCAATTTAATATAGGAATTGATTATAGCACACAATTCCCGCCGGGACAATAGGCGCTTTTGGAAAATCCCGTCAGTTTCCGTCTCCGCTGCTCCTGCTGCGGGTCCTGTCGGAACCTGTCGGCAAGTTGGGGGTGTACAAACAGGAAAATGTGTGGTATACTTTGTAAAAAGCACAGAAAATTGTGCGTATTTTTTGGTCGTTTCGCAGAGCGCGCGCCTGCGATCATATAGACAAAACAAGGGGACTTTTCCCCGTGACCATCCACACAGCGGCTGGGCGATACTCCGCTCCCCCTCCGGCGATGCAGGGCCGGCGGCGCGGCGGACCGCCTTTGTTTTGCTGCGGCCATTTTTCCATGTCCGGCGGCTGTGCGGCATCTGTGAAAAAGCAAAGGAGTAATCGACATTTATGGCAGAAAAACTGAAAATCATTCCTCTGGGCGGTCTCAATGAGATCGGCAAGAACATGACCGCCTATGAGTACGGCGGCGAGATCATCGTCGTGGACTGCGGCATGGCCTTCCCCGGGGACGATATGTACGGCATCGACTGCGTCATCCCCGACGTCAGCTATCTGGTGAAGAACCACAGCCGCCTGCGGGGCATGTTCATCACCCACGGGCACGAGGACCACATCGGTGCCATTCCCTACGTCCTCAAGCAGATCAACACCCCCATCTACTGCACCCGCTTTACCGCCGGGCTCATCAAGCTGAAGCTGCAGGAGCATGGACTGCTGAACTCCACCAAGCTCATCACCGTGGAGGCGGGCCAGACTGTGAAGGCCGGCAAGTTCCAGGTGGAGTTCCTCCATGTGAACCACTCCACCGCCGACTCGGCGGCCTTCGCCATCCATACGCGGATGGGCACCATCGTTCACACCGGCGACTTCAAGATCGACTCCACGCCCATCGACGGCGAGGTCATCGATCTGGCCCGCTTCGGCGAGCTGGGTAAGCAGGGCGTTCTGGCGCTGCTTGCCGACTCCACCAATGTGGAGCGTCCCGGCTACACCCTGAGTGAAAAGGCCGTGGGTGCCACGTTCATACGGCAGTTCACCGGCTGCACCAAGCGCATCATCGTCACCACCTTCGCCAGCAACGTCCACCGCATCCAGCAGGTGCTGGACGCCGCGGCGGCCTGCGGCCGCAAGGTAGCCGTCACCGGCCGCAGCATGGAGAACATTATGAAGGTCTCCACGGAGCTCGGCTATATGAAGGTGCCCAAGAACACCCTGATGGACATCAACCGCATCAAGGGCCTGCCCCTGAATCAGCAGGTCATCGTCACCACCGGCTCTCAGGGCGAGGAGATGAGCGCCCTGTACCGCATGGCCTTCTCCACCCACAAGCAGGTGGATGTGGGCCCCGGCGACAAGGTCATCATCTCCGCCAGCGCCATCCCCGGCAACGAGGTGACGGTGGGCCGCGTCATCAATGAGCTGTTCCGCAAGGGTGCCGACGTGGTGTACGACAAGGCCGACATGCTCCACGTCTCCGGCCATGCCTGCCAGGAGGAGCTGAAGATCATCCACGCCTTGACGCGGCCCAAGTTCTTCATCCCCCTCCACGGTGAGCAGCGCATGCTCCAGATCCACAAGCGCGTGGCGGAGAGCATGGGCATGCACCCCAACAACATCGTGGTGGCCGAGAACGGCTCCGTCATTGAGCTGACCACCAAGCACATCAAGTGCGAGACCAGCGTTCCCTCCGGCGAGGTCTTTGTGGACGGCAGCGGCGTAGGCGAGGTGGGAGCTGTGGTCCTCAACGACCGCAAGCTGCTGGCTGAGGACGGTATGGTGGTCATCGTGCTGCCCATGTCCAGCCACGACCACCAGCTGCTGTGCCCGCCGGAGATCGTGACCCGCGGCTTTGTGTACGTCAAGGAGTCCGAGGAGCTGCTGGACACTCTGAGCCGCATTGCCACTGACACCGTGGACGGCATGTCCGCCAAGAAGCGCCGCGATGACGGCGACGTGTGCCGCGCTGTCCGCTCCGCCGTGTCCAGCTATCTCTACAAGACCACCAAGCGCAGCCCCATGATCATCCCCATGGTGACGAAGCTGTAAATATCTGGAATTTTCCTGCATCCGTGGATTCCCGATATTTTGTATAAGCGCGAAAAACAGGTCCCTGCGCCGACGCGGCACAGAGACCTGTTTTTCATGTTTTGGGAGGGCACTTTTGGTCATGGCGGCGGACCGCCGCCTCAGGGATAGAACTGGAAATTCTCTCCAATTTCCGCGTAGCAAAAATAGCATGAATTTCCGATTTACTTCCGGTTAACTCCCGTTTATTTCCGGTTTTGCTCTTCATGATGAAGAAATTTCCGGCTCAGAACCACTTCTTCCGCTTGAAATACCAGATCAGAAGCGCCACCACCAGCGCCGACACCGCCGCCACCGTGATGTAACCATAGCGCCAGCCCAGCAGGGGCATGTTGGGGAAGTTCATGCCGTACCACCCCGCGATGAGGGACAGCGGCAGGAAGATAGCGGTGACGATGGTCAGCACCTTCATCACCCGGTTCTGGTCGATGTCTACCTGCGCCTGATACTCGCTGCTGATCTGGGTGGCGTATTCGTGGAGCATCCGTGTCTCGCCCCGCAGGTTCTCCACCTTCCGCAGAAAGTGATTCAGCCGCTTCTTGCTGTGACCGGAGAGCTGCTCCTCCGCGTCCTCCAGCAGGGTGGAGGCGAAGTCGCACAGCTGCGCATAGTAGCGGTTGGTACGGTTCAGTTCCTTGCGGATCACGCTCATCCGGTGGAGGAATCGTCCCGTGTCGTTGTCCAGCACCGCTTGCTCCAGATCGGTCAGCCGCGTCTCCAGCTGCTGGATGTAGAGCAGGTCGTCCCGGATCAGGTACAGCAGCAGTGCCACCAGAAAGCTGTCCGGGCTGTCCGGCAGCGGCGCGCCCTGCTCCGTCAGGCGGGCGGCGCAGTCCGCTGCCGCCTTGTCGTGGTCCACCACCGCCAGACCTCCGCCCGCCCATGTGAAGCCCAGACGGCGGGCAGGCTGATTGGAACGCGGCGGCGTGCGCAGGTGGCCGGTGACGCCGGTGCGGTCGATGTGCAGCCAGCAGAACTGAGACTCATGCGGGTCGGCAGGCGCAGTTGGCACGGACAGCCCGGCGGGCAGCGCCGCGGTGTGGGTCTCCTGCGGCGTCAGCACCGCCAGAACGCCCCGCCCGTCCGCCGGTGGGGCGGACTGGGGCTGTAAGCCGCCGGCAAAGAGATAGTACATGGGATATCTCAGCTCCTTTTCAGGTTCAGGCTTGCGGAGCAATACGTCCTCGCGCCCCGCGGGGCAGCAGCGCGATGATTTTGCGGCGCATACGTCTCCTCCGGATAGCTTTGACGGTTACTTTTTGTGTTCTATTCCCCATACCGTCGGCGGTACAGCAGCTGCTTGGCCGCCTTCTTCGCCTCCGGCACGTATCCCTTTCCGTCGATGACCTGCTGCAGCTTCTCGTCGGAATACTCCCGGAAGTTATATATGAACCTCTCCACCGGGTCGGTGATGGCCTGCTCCTCCGCCTGCCGCTTTTCAAATTCCTCCAGCGGCGACGGCGGCGCAAACATGGCCACATACCGGCACGTCTCGCAGGTGTAGATCAGCACCTTCATGTGCCGCTCCATGATGGGCAGGCCGGGGTCATCCACCGTGGTCAGATAGCTGGCGCAGCGCGGCGGCATCATCTTCCCGCCGCACAGGGGACACTCCTTCGCAAGAATGGCCATTTCCCGCTCCTTTCTCCGTCAAAGCTCCGGTGCGTCCGGCGTCTTGCGGTACAGCAGGGGCTTGCCCTCGGCGTCCACCAGCACTGTCAGACCAGCGGCATTGCCATTGAAGTGGAACAGGTACTGCACGCCGGTCTGGGTATCCACCCAGATCTCGCTGCTGCTGATAAAGCCGCTGTCCTCCAGGACCTTGACGAAGCGGCTATCCTTTTTGGCCATGGCTTACTTGCCCTCGCTGTCCAGCAGCGCCTTGGTGCTGGCGGCCAGGCCGGCCAGACCCTGGATCTCGCTGGGGATGATGATCTTGGTGGCCTTGCCGTCGGCCACCTTCTCCAGCGCCTCCAGCGCCTTGAGCTTGATGACCTGATCGTTGGGGGCGTTCTCGTTCAGCAGCCGCATGGAGTCTGCCATGGCCTGCTGCACCTTCAGGATGGACTGGGCCTCGGCCTCGGCGGCCATGATGCGGGCTTCCTTCTCGCCCTCCGCCTTCAAGATGGCCGCCTGCTTTTCCGCATCGGCCCGCAGGATGGCGGACTGCTTCTCGCCTTCGGCCACCAGAATCTGGGACTGCTTCTGCCCCTCCGCCTGGAGGATGGACTCCCGGCGCTCCCGCTCCGCCTTCATCTGCTTCTCCATGGCGTTCTGGATCTCCTTGGGCGGGATAATGTTTTTCAGCTCCACCCGGTTGACTTTGATGCCCCAGGGGTCCGTGGCCTCGTCCAGAATGGCGCGCATCTTGGCGTTGATGGTGTCCCGGCTTGTCAGGGACTGGTCCAGTTCCATCTCGCCGATGATGTTCCGCAGGGTGGTGGCGGTCAGGTTCTCAATGGCGTTCATGGGCCGTTCCACGCCGTAGGTATACAGCTTCGGGTCCGTGATCTGGAAGTAGATCACCGTATCGATCTGCATGGTGACATTGTCCTTGGTGATGACGGGCTGGGGCGCGAAATCCGCCACCTGCTCCTTCAGGGACACCTTCTTGGCCACCCGCTCCACAAAGGGCACCTTCAGGTGCAGTCCCACGCCCCACACGGTCCGGAACGCTCCCAGCCGCTCCACCACATAGGCCTTGGACTGCTGGACGATGACGATGTTCCCGATCAGCAGGATCAGGATCAGCACCACCAGGATCAACAGCGGAACCCACTTGAGCACATCCATCATATTCACACAACCTCCTCTTTTTTATCAGGCGCTTTCTGCGCCGCTTCCACAATGAGCTTCACACCCTCCATCCGCCGGATCTCCACCCGGCTGCCCGCCGGGAGCACCGATCCGTCGGCGCTGCGGGCGGTCCAGGTCTTGCCGTCCACATAGACGGCGCCGGTGGACGCGGTGTTGTCGATGGCCTCTGTGACTCTGGCGGTTTCTCCCAAAGCCCGGTCCGCGTTGGTGGCCACGGTACCACCTTTGGTGAACCGCCGCACCAGGGGCCGCGTGGCCGCCAGGGCTGCCGCAGACACCGCCAGAAACAGCGCCACCTGCACGCCAAGGCCCGCACCCAAAAGCGCCCCGACCAGGGCCGCCGCGGCGCCGGCCACGAACCAGATGGACACCAGCCCGGCGGTAAGGGCCTCCACGACGCCGAACAGCACCGCCGCCCCCAGCCAGAGCCAACTCATCAGATCCATAGTTCCTCCTATCCGCTTTTTGTAGGTTCAGGACTATCATATCATGCCCCGAAC
>OJPF01001277.1_pt1 | contig 11826 bp, 5 predicted proteins | sample 1598441 | NCBI WGS metagenome assembly OJPF01 (sample SAMN03922474, study PRJEB24848) | human gut metagenome | isolation source: stool sample | host: Homo sapiens | place: Germany | collected 2010-11 | reverse complement strand
AACTCGACCGCGTCCGTCGTGCCGGGCGAGACCTCGGAATCGCTGTCGCGGATGTAGATGCGGTTGTCCTCATGCAGTTCGAGGCGCTTGTAGCCGTAGCCCATGTGGCCGCCGTAGGACTTGCCGTTGCACATGGCGTAACCCGCGAGGGTTCCGCCGTTGCCGGTGCCGCCCGGGTCGATGAAGCCCGAGCCGGTCATGCCGATAACGCCGCCGTGGGCCTCGGCAATCTTGCCGCAGACCTGACCGACGCTCCCGAGCGTAGACGCGGCCTGCAGACTCAGGCGCGACGGGTCCTTCATGATGACAAGCACGCCGCGGTAAGTACTGCCCTTTTCGCGCGCAATGAGGATCTCATTCTGCGCGTCGATCGCGAGCACCTGCTCGCCCTGGATGGTGCGGATGCTGGTGCCGTCGCCCGTGAGGGCGGACTTGTCGATGTTGATGCGGCTCCAGCCGGCGGCGAGGGCGTCAGGATGCTCCTTGACATACGCCTGCATGCTCGGCACATCCACCTCCCAGAAGAGGTTATAGAACGCGATCTCTTCCTTGCTCATGCCCTTGGTATCCGTGAGCGTCGGGTTGCGGGACTCGATCTCTTCCTCGTCCCACTCGCTGTTGACACCGATCTGCGCCTCCCTGGCCGCCTCCATTTCGGCGACGACCTTGTCAATGACGCTGCGCGGGATGAACGCCGTGGCCAGCCACTGGTGGCTGAGCGTGTTCATGGCCGTCTGGATATAGGCCGTGCGCCACTTGGCGATGAACGGAATATCGGAATAGACCGCTGTCAGGTACAGGCCGGCGAGGATGGCCAGCACAAGAAACAGGATCAGCAGCCGGCGGCCGAGGCTCTTTTTCTTCTTCGGCTTTTTGGCCTTTTTCGCTTTGCGGCCGTGTTTGCCGGCCGGGGCCGGGGCAGGCTGCTGCACACGCCGGCGGTCGTCCGGCGCGCTGCGGCGTGGCCGGGCGGCGTCATCCGTCCACTGACTGGCGCTCCGCTGCGCGGGGCGCTGCTGAGCCGGGTGCTGCTGAGCCGGGTGCTGCTGAGCCGGGTGCTGCTGAGCAGGGCGCTGTTGGGCAGGACGCTGCTGGGCGGGGCGCTGCTGGGCGGGGCGCTGCTGAGCGGGGCGCTGCTGGGCGGGGCGCTGCTGGGCAGGGCGCTGCTGCGCGGGACGCTGCTGCGTGGGGCGCTGCTGCGCGGTATCGGAAGCGGGCCGCTGGGCACCCGTGGGGCGCGGCGGCGCGGAAAACAGCTTCAAGGGGCGATTCCTCCTTTACTACGGGAGATTACGAAGGGCTTGACGGCGGAAAGCAGAAAATGTTCCGCGCGCCGCCGGAAAAACGGGAAGGCTCGCCGAGCGGGCCTTCCCGGAAACGTGCAGAGGTGCGGCCGCTCAGCAAAGCTGCGCGCCGGCGGGCACGCTGTCATCGAGCATGAGCAGGTTGAGCTTGCCGTCCTTCTCGGCCGAGAGGAGCATACCGTTGGAGGCCATGCCCATCATCTTGCGCGGCGGCAGGTTCAGGATGGCGACGACGGTCTTGCCGACGAGCTCCTCGGGGCGGTAGTACTTGGCGATGCCGGAGAGGATCTGCCGGTCGGTGCCGCTGCCGTCGTCGAGCGTGAAGCACAGAAGCTTATCGGACTTTTTCACCGGCTCGCACTTGAGGACCTTGCACACGCGCATGTCGCACTTGGCAAATTCGTCGATGGTCACATCCGGCAGCACGGGCGCGGACTTCGGCGCGGCAGCCGCTTCTTTTGCCGCCTTGAGCGCCTCAAGTTCGGCGAGCTCCTTAGCCATATCGATGCGCGGGAAGAGCGTCTCGCCCTTGTGCACCGTGACGTCCGCGGGCAGCACGCCCCAGACGGCGGCATTGTCCCACGTGGTCTGCTCCGGCGCAGCGCCGATCTGCGCAAAGGCCTTCACACAGCTGTCGGGCATGAAGGGCAGCAGAAGTGTGACGGTGATGCGCAGCGTCTCAAGCAGGTTATACAGCACCGTAGCCAGGCGCGCGCGCTTGCTATCGTCCTTGGCGAGGATCCAGGGGGCCGTCTCGTCGATATACTTATTGGCGCGGGAGATGACCTTGAACACCTCGATGAGTGCCTGCTGCGTGCCGAAGTTATCCATATAGCCGGCATACGTCTCACGCAGAGAGGACGCCATGGCGATGAGCTCATCGTCGAGCGCATCGTGCTCGCGCTCAGCCGGGAGCGTGCCGCCGAAGTACTTGATGACCATGGCGACGGTGCGGCTCAGGAGGTTGCCGAGGTCGTTGGCGAGGTCGGTATTGATGCGGGAGATGAGCAGCTCATTGGAGAAGTTGCCGTCGCTGCCGAGCGGGAACTCGCGCAGGAGGTAGTAGCGCAGCGCGTCCACACCGTAGCGCTCGGCGAGCACGACGGGGTCGACGACGTTGCCCTTCGACTTCGACATCTTGCCGCCGCCGAGCAGCAGCCAGCCGTGGCCGAAGACCTTCTTCGGCAGCGGCATGCCCATGCTCATGAGCATGGCCGGCCAGATGATGGAGTGGAAGCGCACGATCTCCTTGCCGACCATGTGCACGTCGGCGGGCCAGAACCGGTCATAATCATCGTGCTTATCGTTCAGGAAGCCGAGGGCCGTGCAGTAGTTGAACAGCGCATCGACCCAGACATAGACGACGTGGCCGGGGTCAAAATCGACCGGGATGCCCCACGTGAAGCTCGTGCGCGACACGCACAGATCCTCGAGGCCGGGGTCGATGAAGTTTTTGATCATCTCGTTGACGCGGCTGGCGGGCTCGAGGAACGTGCCGCTGAGCAGCAGCTCGCGCACGGGCTCGGCATACTTCGACAGGCGGAAGAAATACGCCTCCTCCTCGGCATAGTGCACCTCGCGGCCGCAGTCCGGGCACTTGCCGTCGACGAGCTGGCTCTCGGTCCAGAAGCTCTCACACGGCGTACAGTACATGCCGGAGTACTTGCCCTTATAGATATCGCCCTTTTCGTACATCTTCTTGAAGATGCGCTGCACAGCCTCGACATGATAGTCGTCCGTCGTGCGGATGAAGCGGTCGTTGGAGATGTTCATCAGCTTCCACAGCGCGCGCACGCCGCCGGGGCCTTCGACGATATTGTCCACAAACTGCTTGGGCGTGACGCCGGCGGCCTCCGCCTTTTCTTCGATCTTCTGGCCGTGCTCGTCCGTGCCGGTCAGGAACATGACGTCATAGCCGCACAGGCGCTTATAGCGTGCGATCGCATCGGTCGCGACCGTGCAATAGGTGTGGCCGATGTGCAGTTTGTCCGAGGGATAATAAATCGGGGTGGTGATATAAAACGTTCCTTTGCTCATACTGCATTCTCCTCTGTATTAGTCTTCACCGGCGTCACCGGGGTCGTAGATGGACGGATAGGGTGTCGGCTGCGGCTTCGGCGTGGGTGTGGGCGTCGGGGCCGGCGTGGCGCTGGGCGTAGGCGTCGGCTTCGGCGTGGTGTCGTGCGAGTGGTAGGTGCTGTTGGCCTCGAGCGTGTGGCTGATCTGGTTGCCGTCCTTATCATAGACGGTGCGGTAGGTCGTGGCACGCAGGCCCTCGGCCGTGTAGCTCATTTTGACATAGCTGCCGTCCACATCCGTGCCCCAGATCTCGACCGTGACGCCGCCGTTCTGCACGGAGGCCTTGATCTCGATCGGGTAGTCGCGGTTATTCGTGAACTTGAACTCCGGCCCGCCCCAGCTGACTGTGGCGTCCATGCCGGGTTCGATATAGCTCACGGGGAAGTAGTGGCAGGTGCGGGTGTTGATCTTGAGGTTGGAGACCATGGCGCAGTAATACAGCGTGGACGACACCTGGCAGATGCCGCCGCCGACCTCCTGCACGACCTGGCCGCCGGAATAGGCCCCGGCCTCCTTGAAGCCATTGGCCTTCGTGCGCTGGCCGACGACGTCGTTATACGAGAACGTCTGGCCGGGCTGGAGAATGACGCCGTTGATCTTCTCGGCGGCAAGCTTCACGTTCGTGATGCGGTTGCTGCTGCTGCCGGAGAGCGAGGTGGTCTTGGTGGCGAGTTTATCGGCCAGGAGGTGCTTTTGCAGCTGCTCCTGCGTCATCTCGGGCTGCGTGAGCGTGGCCGGGATGGTGACGGTGTCACCGGTGGACGCCGCGTCCCACAGGGGCTGGGCGGCGGCGACGTCGAACTCGATGCCGACCTTGCTCTCGGTGGCAGACTGGGTCTCGGGGTCGTAGCCCGCGTTGACCGGGTCGCCGCAGACGGCGTCATGCAGCTCCTGCAGCGTCATCTTGTCATCGCCGCTCATATCGACCGGATAGGCCGACGTGCCGAACTTGCCGGCGCGGATGTCGCTGAGCATGCGCTCGGCAACGGCGGCGGGGTCGAGCGTGATCATACTCGCGCCCTTGACGACGCGGATGGCGCTGTGCGCCTCGTCGATCTCGATGCTGCCGGCGGAGAGGCTGACGTTGATCTCGGCGGCCTCGCGCTCGATGCGCGTGCGCAGGGCGTCGGCGTCCATGTCGGCGAGGTTGTCCGAGGCGACATCATGGCCCTGGAAGGCGCAGTGCAGCCACGTGAAGAAATTCGTGAACACATTGCCGCTGCGGCCGTAGGCATAAGCCGTTTCGGCGGCGGTATCGGGCGTGGCATCAAAGCCGATCTCCGTCGCGGTGACGGTGATGGCCCGGTCGCCCGGGAAGGTCATGGTGAGCACCGGGGCGCTCGTATCGTCCCAGCCGGCGGCGCGGATAGCGTCCGCCGCGGCGGCCTGCGTCATGCCGCCGACGTCGGTACCGCAGACAGAGACGTTCGGGAAAATGGCATCCTTTTTCGCCACGAGCACCATGCCGACGGCTGCCGCCGCCACGAGGACGGCCAGCACGATGAGCACGACGCGCACGGCGATTTTGCCGCCGCGGCCGCGCGGTTTTTTCTCTTTCGAAGCCGGCTGCGGCTGGGCGCCGGGCGCACTGCGGCGCGCCGTCTGCTCCTGCCGGGGCACGGGCTGGCGCTGGGGCGCCGCCTGTTTCGGTGCGGCGGCGCGGCGGGCAGCCGCCTCGCTCTGTGCGGAACGGTTGGCGCCGCTGCGGTGTGCCGAGCGTTCCTGCGCTGCGAAATCCGCCGCCTCGCGGCGGGCGGCCGCGCTGCGCTTGGAAGTGTTGCCGTTGAGTTTCATTTCCTGGAATCCCTGTCTTTCCCTGTCAAAATCGGATTGTTTAAATATGTATCGCGGAAAGCCTCCGCCTCGCCGGGCGGGAGCTTGGTGCGCGGCTGGCGTTCGATCTGCGGCTTCATCCACGGGTTGTGCTCGGCCTTGCGGTCGGTCTGCGCCTCAAGGAGCTTGCCGATGAGCACATTCGAGATGAGAAAGCCCGAGGGCGTGAAGTGCCAGCGCTCCCCGTCCGCGACGGCCCAGCCGCGGCGGATGAACTCCTCGAGCTGCTGCGCGATACCGGAAAAATCGCTGCGGTAGAGCCGCTCATACTCCGCGCGCGATACGCCGTGAACGGTGCGCATGCCGAGCATGAGATACTCCGCCGCGCGCTCGAAATCGCCGACGGTCTCGTACTCGTCGATCATGTCCTCACCGTGGAGGACACCTGCAAGGTAGCGGTCGAGATCGCGCACATAGCTGTAGCGCGTGCGGCCGATGCACGAGTGCGCACCGGGGCCGAATCCCATATAGTCGTCAAGCTGCCAGTACTTCAGATTATGCCGGGATTCATAGCCCGGTATGCTGAAATTGGAGATCTCATACTGCTCATAACCGTAGCGCCGCAGCTCCTCGACCATGCACAGGTACATATCCGCCTGCTCGTCGTCCGACGGGATAAGCGGCGAATCCTTCAGCGCGTACATGGGCGTGCCCTCCTCAAGCTTGAGCCCGTAGCCGGAGATGTGCTCCGGGCGCAGGGCGATCGCCTTGGCGAGCGTGTCCGCCCAGTCGCTGCGGGTCTGGCTGGGCAGGCCATAGATGAGGTCGAGGCTGATGTTGTCGAAGCCCGCCGTGCGGGCATTCTGCACGGCCATCTCCACCTGGCGGAAGCTGTGGCGGCGGCCGATCATTTTCAGGATGTCATTGTTTGCCGACTGCATGCCGATGCTCAGGCGGTTGAAGCCCGCCTTGTGCAGGGCGCGCAGATCGTGCAGGCGGACGCTGTCCGGATTGACCTCGACGGTCACCTCCGCGCGCTTGAGCAGGCGGCCGGTGGCCTTGACGGCATCGAGCAGCTCGATGAGGCGCGCCGCGCCGTAAAAGCTCGGCGTGCCGCCGCCGAAATACACCGTGTCGATGTACGCCGGGGCGATGCGCCCGGCGCTCTCTTCGATGTGCTCGAGCAGAGCCTGCTGGTACTCCGCCATGCGGTCGGCCGCGCCGGCGCAGGAATAAAAGTCGCAATAGCCGCACTTGCTCGCGCAAAACGGGATGTGGATATAGATACCGAGACGCGGTTCCATAGACAGCTCCTTACATGGGGATGCCCCGGCCGCCGGGGCGCGGCGGCCAGGGAAAAGATCGGATCAGATGAGTGTGCAGACGAGCTCGGAATACGCGGCGGGATCCTCGAGCGGCTCGCCCGCTATGAGCAGCGCCTGCGCGTGCAGGATGCGCGCGATGCGGGCGGCCTTGTCCTTGTCGCCGGTGTCGAACGCTTCCTTCATGGTCTGATAGGCGTGGTGGTTGGCATTGAGCTCGAGCACGCGGATGGCGCGGATGTCGGTCGGTGCGCCGGGCATGCTCTTGAAATAGCGCTCCATCTCGAGCGTGACGCCGCCCTCCGTGCTCAGGCACACGGCACTGGACACGAGCTTATTGGACAGGCGCACGGACGCGACCTGATCGCCGAGCGTCTCCTTGACGAAGTCGAGCAGATCCTTGTCCTCGGCCTGCTTGGCCTCGGTCTCCTTCTTCTCTTCCTCGGTCTCGAGGCCGAGGTCGTCGGTCGCGATGTTGCAAAACGGCTTATCGGCGTAGCTCTTCATAGTGTCGACGAAATACTCGTCGATCTGCGAGGTCATGCACAGGACGTCGAAGCCCTTTTCGTGCAGGAGCTCTGCCTGCGGCAGGCTGAGCAGCCGCTTGACGTTCTCGCCGCAGGCGAAGTAGATCTTCGTCTGCTCGGCAGGCATGGCGTCGACGTATTCCTTGAGGGAGACGAGCTTCGTCTCGCTCGTATGGTAGAGCAGCAGATCCTTGATCTCGTCGACCTTGTCGCCCGTCTCGGTGACGGCACCGGCGCGCAGCATCATGCCGAAGGCGGCGTGGAACTGCTCGTACTTCTCGCGGTCATTGGTCATGAGCTTCGTGAGCTCGGACTTGATCTTTTTGCCGAGGTTCGCGGCGATGAGCTTGAGCTGGCGGTCGTGCTGGAGCATCTCACGCGAGATGTTCAGCGACAGGTCGGGCGAATCGACCACGCCGCGGGCAAACGCGTAGCACGGCGGCAGGAGGTCGGTGCACTTATCCATGATCATGACGCCGGAGCTGTAGAGCTCGAGACCGGGGTCAGACTCACGGGTGAACATATTCATCGGGGCCTTGGCCGGGATGAACAGCAGCGCCCGGTAGGAGATCAGGCCCTCGGCGTTGACGCGAATGACGGCCAGCGGGTCGTCCTTGTCGTGGAACTTGTCCTTATAAAACGCGATGCACTCCTCGTCCGTGGCTTCCTTGCGGCTGCGCTGCCAGATAGGGATCATGCTGTTGATGGTCTGCTCCTCGGTCTTGGTGACCATCTCCATCTTCGGCTCGCCCTTTTCGTCCTTCTCGCCGGTGTCGACCCAGTCGCTCTGCTCGACGTCCATGACGATCGGCCAGCGGACATAGTCGGAATACTTGCGGATGAGCATCATGAGCTTCCAGTTTTCGAGGTAGGTGGAGTATTTCTCTCCCGTCTCGTCGGCCTTGATGTGCATGATGACGTCGGTGCCGACGGTATCCTTCTGTGCCTCGGTGATGGTGTAGCCGTCCGCGCCGGTGCTGACCCACTGGTAGGCCATGTCGCTGCCGTAGGCGCGGGTGATGACTGTGACCTTATCGGCGACCATGAACGCGGAGTAGAAACCGACGCCGAACTGACCGATGATGTCGATAGCGGCATCCTCCTGCTCGTTCTCGCCGAGGCCGTCCTTGAACTTCAGCGAGCCGCTGCGTGCGATGACGCCGAGGTTGCTGTCGAGCTCCTCCTTGGTCATGCCGATGCCGTTATCCGACACCGTGATCGTGCGCGCGTCCTTATCCGGGGTGACGCGGATCTTGAAGTCGCTGCGCGCCATGCCCACGTTTTCATCCGTGAGCGACTGGTAGCAGAGCTTGTCGATCGCGTCCGAGGCGTTCGAGATGATCTCACGCAGGAATATTTCCTTGTGCGTGTAGATCGAGTTGATCATCATGTCGAGCAGCTTTTTCGACTCGGCTTTGAATTGTTTCTTTGCCATATCTATGCCTCCAAGAATTTAATTACACCTTTGGGTCCGTACCCGGCCGGCACGCAATAGCGGCCCACGGTACAGATTTTAATATTATAGCACATCGACCGTTTTTTTCAACACCCGCGGCCGGAATAATTGGGATTGTACAGCGCGTTTTTCATGGTATAATAGGGTGTTAAGAAAAAAATAAGATTCTGTGAGGTGGCTCCCATGAACGATCTGAAAGACCTGCTCGGCGCGCGCCTGTTCCTGCTGGACATGGACGGCACGCTCTACCTCGGGGACGACGTGTTCCCCGGCGCGGTCGATTTCATCCATACGCTGGCCGAAACCGGGCGGCAGTACATCTACCTGACCAACAACTCCTCGCGCGCGGGCACAGATTACATCACGCGCCTGCGGCGGCTGGGCTTCCCGTGCGAGGCCGAAAACGTGTTCACGTCCGGCATGGCGACGGCGCTGTACCTCAACCAGCACTATGCGGGCAAGCCCGTGTACCTCGTCGGCACGCAGGCGTTCCGCCGCGAGCTGCTCAGCTACGGCATCCCGCTCGTGGAAGAGGGCGCGGAGATTGTCGTGGCCGGATTTGACACCGAGCTCGTGTACGAAAAGCTCGATAAGGCCGTGCACTTCCTGCGCCGCGGCGCGGCGTTCATCGCCGCCAACCCCGACTGGGTCTGCCCCATGCCGGCCGGCGAGGTGCTGCCCGACTGCGGGAGCATCTGCGCGCTGCTGACGGCCGCATCCGGCGTGAAGCCGACGTATATCGGCAAGCCGAACCGCAACATGGTCGATGTCATCTCGGCGCAGACCGGCGTGCCGAACGCGCAGATCTGCTGCGTGGGCGACCGGATCTACACCGACATTGCCGTGGCCGTGAACGCGGGCGCGCAGAGCGTGCTCGTCATGTCCGGTGAGACAGACGAGGCGATCCTCAAAGCATCCGACGTGCAGCCGAAGTACGTCCTGCGCGACGTAGCGGAGCTGGCGCAGATCTTGCGCGGCGGCGCAGCAGTGTGAGAAAAAAGTTCAAAAAACTTTTGAAAACCGCTTGACAATGGCGGACACAAATGTTAGGATATGTTCAGTAAACATCGTTTTTCTTTTCGATGTTGCAAAATCCCTCGTTTGTGTTCTCTCTTCCACTTTGCAGCGTCCGGGTCTGCATCCGCCGCGGACGTGCAAGCACAAGCAAACAACAGCAGCCACACCGGCGAAAGCCGGTGTGGCTGCTGTTGTTATGATGATTGAAAAACACTGCGCTCAGATGTCGGCGCGGAACCAGGTGCCGGGACGGTAGTGCTCAAAAATAACGATGTCATAATCGTGCTCATGCGTCCAGGCGCGGCTCGTCCAGCCGGCGCGCACGGCGCCCATCGCCTCGCACAGGCGCACGCTCAGCGGCTTCGGCCCGATCTTGTAGGCGATGAACTGCGGGCGGGCGATCACGTTCGTGAGCACATTGCCGACGATGGCAGCCGCGGGCTTATTGAGTGCCTTGCCGTAGTCCTTCGGCGGCTGGCTGAGCTGGCCGCGCAGAATATCGGGCGCGTTGCGCCGGAACCATGCGACGATCGTGGGGTCAAAGCTCTCGACGCAGTACGGCCCGCCGTAGGTGCGCAGAGCAGCGAGCGTCAGCGCGCACAAACGGCGGTTATTATGCCCGCGCTTGACCTCGAGCAGCAGCGGCACGCGGCCGCCGAGCGCTTCGAGCGCCTCGGCAAAGGTCGGGATGACGCAGTCGGTATCGCCAAGGCGCAGGGCACGCAGCTCGGCAAGCGTGAAATCATCAATGACACCCGGCACGCCGCACATGCGCTCGAGCGTGTCGTCGTGGAACACGACGAGCTGGTCGTCCGCCGTCAGGTGCACGTCCATCTCGACGGCGTAGCCCGCCTCGGCCGCGGCACGAAAGGCCGGGAGCGAATTTTCCGGCACGGTGCCGTCCTCGGTGTGCAGGCCGCGGTGCGCATAGTTGCGGTATAGAAACGGGGCCTTCTGTGCGCGCGTGGCGTGGCCCGGCGCGATGAGAAACGCAAACGCACCCGCGCAGGCGGCGGCCGGTGCGGCGATCTTGCAGGCAGTTTTCCAATCCATAATGTGTCCTCCTTTCGGCGGCGCGGGCCGCCGGTTTGCTTTGCCCTTATTAAACAACAATTTCTGCTTTTCGTCAAATGCCTGTTGAATTGCCGGGCGAGGTATTGTAGAATGAGACAAATCCGATACACATGATGGAGGTAACCCTGTGAAGCTCAACTACAAACGCACCATCTGCGTTGGCTTTGCCTTTTTCCTGATCTGCGCCTTCTGGCAGGCGTATGACAACACCATCCCCCTGATCCTGACGAACAAGTTCGGCATGTCGCAGGCATGGTCCGGCGTCATCATGGCGCTCGACAACATTCTGGCGCTGTTTCTGCTGCCGCTGTTCGGCGCGATCTCCGACAAGCGCGCCGGCAAGCGCGGCCGCCGCACGCCGTTTATCGTCTTTGGCACGATCGTTGCGGCCATCGCGTTCATCAGCCTGTCGCTCGTCGACGATGCGCAGCTGAAAAACATCGACGCGGCCGCCGCCATCGACGATCCCGCCGCGCTGCGCGTCGTGTACCAGCAGGAGGCCGACCGCACGCTCAAGACCCCCGACGGCGAGACGTTCGTGCTCGAGGACACCTTCACGGAGGACGAGTTTGCCGCCATCACGAGTCAGGTCACCACGAGCGACGGCAAGACCGTCACGAACCACGACTACACAAACTACGTCGTGCCCGCGCGCCAGGCCTACGCCCACCAAACGACCGTGCAGCACCCCGGCGCACTCATCGGCTTTATCGCGCTGCTGCTCGTCGTGCTCGTGGCCATGGCCACGTTCCGCTCCCCCGCCGTCGCGCTCATGCCCGATGTTACCATCAAACCGCTGCGCAGTAAGGCGAATGCCGTCATCAACCTCATGGGCACCGCCGGCGGCATCCTCGTGCTGGCCATCGGCATGGCCTTCGCCACAAGCTCCGTGCGCAACTCGCTCATGAGCTACACGGCGTACTTCGCCGTGATCGCGGGCATCATGCTGCTGGCACTGCTGATCTTCCGCCTAACGGTCAACGAGCCAAAGTTCGTGGCCGAGATGCAGGCCGACAGCAAGCGCTTCGGCATCGACAACGGCGACAGTGACGACGCGCCCGCCGGCTCCGGCAAGCTCGGCAAGGCAGAGCGCCGGTCGCTCATCTTCCTGCTGCTGTCGATCGTGCTGTGGTTCTTCGGCTACAACGCCGTGACGTCGAAATACTCTGTCTACGCCAGCAACATCCTGCACAAGGACTACAACCTCACGCTCATGCTCGCGCAGGCCGCCGCCATCGTGGCCTACCTGCCCGTCGGCATCGTCGCATCCAAGA
>OJPF01001272.1_pt1 | contig 11875 bp, 10 predicted proteins | sample 1598441 | NCBI WGS metagenome assembly OJPF01 (sample SAMN03922474, study PRJEB24848) | human gut metagenome | isolation source: stool sample | host: Homo sapiens | place: Germany | collected 2010-11 | reverse complement strand
CTGCAGGATCAGCTCATCACCCAGCTCATCCGCCTTGCGGAGGCGGCGGAGCGCTACGGCGTGGACCAGATCCTCATCGCCATCCCCACCCTGTCCATGCAGGAGCGGGGCAGGCTGCTGACGCTGTGCAGCGAGACGGGGTGCCGGCTCAAGACGCTGCCGGCGCTGTACCAGCTGGCCAACGGCGAGGTGTCCTTGAACAAGCTGCGGCCGGTGGCGGTGGAGGACCTGCTGGGGCGGCCGCCCATCTCCGTGGAGATGGGGGAGATCTTCGCCCAGATACAGGGCAAGACCATCCTGGTGACAGGCGGCGGAGGCAGCATCGGCAGCGAGCTGTGCCGTCAGATCGCGGCCCATGACCCCAAGCGGCTTATGATCTTCGACATCTACGAGAACAACGCCTACGCCATTCAGCAGGAGCTGCGGCGGAAGTATCCGGCGCTGGAGCTGACGGTGCTCATCGGCTCCGTGCGGGACAGCAGGCGCATTCAGGCGGTGTTTCAGGAGTACAGGCCGGAGGTGGTGTTCCACGCGGCGGCACACAAGCACGTGCCGCTGATGGAGGGCAGCCCCAACGAGGCCATCAAAAATAATGTGCTGGGCACGTATAAGACGGCGTTCGCGGCCCTGAAGTACGGGGCGCGGCGGTTTGTGCTCATCAGCACGGACAAGGCGGTGAACCCCACCAACATCATGGGCGCCAGCAAGCGGCTGTGCGAGATGGTGGTGCAGGCCATGGATCGGGTCAGCTGCACCGGCGAGTACGGCCTGCTGCCGGAGCTGGGGCGGGGCGAGGAATCCCACAGCGACATGCAGGGAGGCACACGGTTCGTAGCGGTGCGGTTCGGCAACGTGCTGGGCAGCAACGGCTCGGTGGTGCCGCTGTTCAAGCGGCAGATCGAGACCGGCGGGCCGGTGACGGTGACGCATCCCGACATCATCCGGTACTTTATGACCATTCCCGAGGCGGTGAGCCTGGTACTGCAGGCGGGGGTCTACGCCAAGGGCGGCGAGATCTTCGTGCTGGACATGGGCGAGCCGGTGAAGATCGACACGCTGGCGCGGAACCTTATCCGCCTGTCGGGCCTGCGGCCGGACGAGGACATCCGCATCGAATACATCGGCCTGCGGCCGGGGGAGAAGCTGTACGAGGAGAAGCTGATGGCGGAGGAGGGACTGGAGAAAACAGCCAACGACCTCATCCACATCGGAAAGCCGGTGCCGTTCCGGTACGAGACGTTTTTCGACGGGCTCACGGCGCTGAAGGAGGCGGCGGAGGCCAACTGCGGCGACATCGAGGAGCGGGTGGCGGCCATAGTCAGCACCTATCACCCCCAGCGGGAAAGCGAATAACAGACGGCGCGGCCGCTCTCCATTCAGGGGGGCGGCCGCTGTTGGCATAGGGACTTGCCGCAGGGGCATACGCTCATGGAAAAGGGAGGTATGCGCGTATGATCTCTGCATTTTTGCTGCTGCTGTGCAACAGCCTGTTCCTGTCGCTGCACCTGTCCGGCGGCACGGGGTCCTTCCCCAAGCCATTGACTGCCGCCCAGGAGCGGGAGTACCTGCGGCGGTGCGCCGAGGGAGACATGGAGGCACGGAACCTGCTGGTGGAGCACAACCTGCGGCTGGTGGCGCACATTATGAAAAAGTACTACACCCAGGCGGATGACCAGGAGGATCTGATCTCTATCGGTACCATCGGGCTCATCAAGGCGGTGAACACGTTCCGCGCCGACAAGGGTATCCGGTTGGCTACGTATGCGAGCCGGTGCATCGAAAATGCTATCCTATCGAAGCGGAACAAACGGCGATTGAGGCGGAAAAGCCATGAACCTTTTGGGGCAAAATGGTCTATGTATTACTTCTGCGCTTTCAGGTGCTTCACGGCGGCGTCTACCAGTTCCAGCTTCTGCTCCGTGGAGCAGGGCAGCTTCCGGACATTTTTCAGCGCCTGACCGGACTGGAACTTTGCCAGCTCCCGTGCAAGCTCCTGCTTTGCCTGCGGTGATTTCGGAAAAATCAGAAATACTTCCATCGCTGTCCCTCTTCCCGGAGAGTTTGATGGTTCACTTTATGCGCGATTTCGGGCGTATATGTAGACGCTTCGCACATTGCGCATGTCAAATGTCCCAAATACTATGTGCAAACCGGGATACTTGATCCGGTCATCTATGCGGCGGAATAATGTCAGGAGAAATCGCTTTCTGAAAAAGATGCGGATATGAGCCGGAAAAGAGAGGATGGTGCAGCTGCACCATCCTCTCTTTTTCATATACTTTTATCCGGAGATATTATCCCGGTTTCTGCTTCCGGCGGAGCGGCCGCCGTTGAAGGCGGTGTTCCCGGATATCATCACGCCCCGTACTGCGGTGAAAAGGCGCAGCGCCTTTTGAATATGCCGTTTATGAAGGATTTGATATCCCCTAACAATCCGTATTTCCCTGCGCGGATTTGATCCTCCGATACATCTCCTGCATCTGCCGGTCGATTTCGGCGATCTTGCCCGCGCATGCAAGCATCTCCTCGTTGATGCCCTCCGGCAGCTTTGTCTTATCAACCTTATACCGGATATCGTGCTCTAAACTGGCCCAAAAGTCCATAGCGATCGTGCGGATCTGAATTTCCGCAGTTACCAGCTCCGTCCTGTCTGACAGATACACCGGTACCCGGATATCCAGATGTAATGAGCGGTATCCGTTATAGTTTGGTGTGCGGATATAGTCTTGCCTTTTGATGATCTTGACATCCTTTTGCAGCTCCAGCATCTCCGCCACCCGGTACACATCGTCGATATAACTGCACACTACCCTGACACCGGCGATATCATTGATGTGCTCCCGCGCTGCCTCGATGGTCAGCGGCAGCCCTTTATTCAGCAGCTTGACCGCAAGGCTTTCCACGGATTTTACGCGTCCTTCAATGTGGTGGATGGGGTTTCTTGCATAGAGCACCTTGAACTCATTGTTCAGTATTTCAAATTTCAGTGACAGCTGCTTTACAGCGGAATCATAGAGGTTCTGCATGAGCTGTATCTCATATGGATCATTACAAAGCGTTGCGCGGGATTCTGATCTTACCATTTGCTTGTTGCCCTCCCTTTTTGATTTTGCCCTCCGGGGCACCAGACAAAGGCTCTCCATAGCGGGCGGATGGCGGCTGAGCTGATGCTGCGTCCTTTTCGGCGTCCAGGATGAAGCGATCTTGAGGATTTTCTTCCTGCACGCCTTCTTTTATCGGAACAGCAAAAGACTGACCTTCGCTACCTGACTGACGAAGCGGATCATCTCCTCCTTACTGTACTTGTCATAGCCCTCTACAATAACATGCATCAACCCGTTGGAAAGATGCGTATACATCATCTCCAACTCGGTTTCACTGGCCTTCGGCAATTCCTTGTGCCAATAAGCAAGGCTGCCCGGTTTTGCCAGAGCGATCATTTTCGCAATGACAGCCGAACTGGTATTCCCCAGAATGAGTGTCCGGCAGGCTTCCTGATTTTGATCGACCATGGCATAGAGGGCTTCGATCAGAGCCGCCACATCAAAGGAGTTGACATATCGGAGGGATTTCTCGAACTCATCAATGAGCTCATTCTCAATGCTCTCCAGCAGTGCAAAGCAGTCGCTGTAATGGGTATAGAAAGTAGCCCGGTTGATCTGGGATAGTTCGCAGAGCTCCTTTACTGTGATTTTATTGACCGGTTTCTCCTTCAGCAGCTTCAAAAAAGACTGCTTGAGTATCATCTGTGTATAGCGTTTCCTCGCATCCAGTTTCGCCATCCGGAAATCTCCCTCAAAAAGATCATAATGTTCCTCAACACACCGGCGGTCTGTGTTGATTTAATTTCAACTGTACAGTAAGTGCTGATTGTTTCTGTTTTCCACTTCAAGTATACTATACTTGTGAAAGATAATCAACACTTGTGCAATTATTTTGAGAGGAGGCTTTTTGAATGTTTGATAAATACCTTATTACAGGCGCTACCGGCTTCCTCGGCAGAGCCGTTGCGGCGGAGCTGGTACGCCACGATGCTCAGGTGCGTGCGCTTGTGCTGCATAACGACCCCTATATCAGCCTGCTCCCAAAGGAGGTCCGTACCGTCGCCGGCGATGTGTGTGATAAAAGCTCTCTCGCGGACTTCTTTGCGGACGCCGACAGCCGTACCTGTGTGATCCACTGCGCAGGCATTATCTCCGTCGCGTCCAGACCCGGCCCGAAGCTCTATCAGGTCAATGTGGGCGGCACATGGAGGATCCTCCGGCAATGCATGGAGCACGATGTGGGAAGATTCATTTATGTCAGCTCCGTCCATGCCATACCGGAAAAACCGGAGGGCTGCGTTATCACGGAAAGCTGTGACCTTTCCCCAGGTCTTGTAGACGGCGATTACGCAAAGAGCAAGGCGGCCGCAACCGAGCTGGTCTTTGACGCGGCGGAGCGTGGGCTGAATGCCGGCATTGTCTTTCCCTCCGGCATCATCGGGCCGGGTGACGTACAGGGAGGGAGTTTTACTTCCATGGCGAGGTCTTTCCTGGCCGGGAGGCTGCCCTTTGCCGTTCGCGGCGGGTATGACTTCGTGGATGTACGGGACGTTGCAAAAGGCATTCTGGCCTGTTCCGAAAGCGGAGAGCCCGGCAAGGGCTACATCCTGTCCGGCCACTACATTACGATCCGTAAGATGCTTCAGCTTGTCGGAAAGGCCGCAAAGGTGAAATATCGCCCCGTCTGCCTGCCATTGGGTCTTGCAAGGTTGGCAGCTCCATACTGCGAACGCCGGTGTCTGAAGGATCGAAAGCCGCTGTTTTTCACCCCCTATTCCGTTGCGGTCCTCGCCTCGAACGGGCAATTCAGCCATGCCGCCGCATCGGAACGCTTCGCGTATCAGCCGCGCCCCATGGGGGAGACTTTGCGGGATATGGCAGTCTGGCTTATGGCGCGGAAGGAAAAGGGCGAGCTATGAGTTCACCTCTGCGCCATGATGCCCCGCCTCTCGCTTAGGGAGCGAGCCTCCCGCCGCCATAAAGGATATCTTGACGGGCCTGCTGCGGGAGGACGCTCTCAGGAGCGTCCTCCCGCTTCCTTTCCCGTCCGGCAGGAAAGAGTTGCGGCGGGCGGCGTTTTATGCTATATATTAAAATATATTAAGATGTGTCTGCGGATACAGCCTGAAGAAAGCGAGGGCCTTGCCTCTTGAAAGCGACCACCAAGCATCTGCTGCCGACGGTCTTCGTGTTTACGGCAATCGCCATAGCCTATGCCTGTCGGATGCTGGCGAAATTCGACATCGGCGGCCCCGCCGTGAACCATATCCGGACAGCGCTCTATCTGCTGCTTTTTACCCTGTGGGGCGTTTCCCTTGACCGGCGCATTATCCAGCGGCAGGCGCTGCACTGCCTGCGGCTGACGGCGGCGCTGATGCTGCTGTGGCTCATACTGCGGACGCTGAAATACAGCTTTGTCACCGGTCTGGCGGCGGGGCGGTACATATGGTATCTCTACTATCTGCCGATGCTGTTCCTCCCACTGCTGTGTGTGTATATCGCCCTGTCCATGGGAAAGTCAGAGGACTACCGCCTGAGCCGAGGGACCGGTATGCTGTCGATCATCCCTGCGGCACTGTTTCTGCTGGTGATCACCAACGACCTGCATCAGCAGGTATTTGCCTTCAAAAGCGGCGTCCCCGGCTTGCCGGTTTCCGGCACATATTCCTACCGCCCGCTGTATTTTATCTGCCTTGGCTGGATGGTGGTCTGTATGGCTTTTTCCCTTGTCTGCCTGTTCCGGAAGAGCCGTATCCCAAGTGGTGGAGGAAAGCGGATAACGCCGTTTGTGCTGGGCTGTGCGATGCTCCTGTACAGTATTCTCTATCTGTCGGGTATTCCGGCTGTTCGGTGGTGGTTCGGCGATATGAACGTGATGTTCTGCCTGCTGTATGCCGCCATCTATGAAAGCTGTATCCGCTGCCGTATGATACCGTCCAACACGGGATATGTGGAACTGTTTGAGGCCTCAACGCTGGCGGCCTGTATTGCGGATCGCAGCGGCCGGATCGTCCTGCGCTCCCGTGCCGCAGGTAAGGATATGACCTGCCCGCAGGAGGGGCAGCGGATCGTTCGGCCCGATGGCATGCGTATTTCCTCGGCGCCCATCAGCGGCGGCTACGCCGTTTGGCAGGACAATGTGCGCCAGCTGGCGGAGCTGCGTACCCGGCTGAATGCGAACAAGGAGGAAATGGAGCGCAACAAGAAGAAGCTGAAGGACGCCTATCTTGTGCAGAAAAGTCTGCATGAGCTGACGGAAAAGAACCGCATATACAATGAACTGGAGGCAAAGCACAGCAGGCAGACAGCCCAGATGCGGCAGATGCTTGCCCAATGCGAGAGATCCGGACCCGCCGAGAGACGAAGCCTGCTGAAGAAGGTGCTGCTGCTGGGCACCTACATCAAGCGCAGCGCCAATTTGTACTTCCTCAGCAGCGAGTACCAGTGGCTGCCGCAGCAGGAGCTGCGGCTGACGGTCGACGAAGCCGTGCGAGCCTTGACCGCCTGCGGCACGGAGTGCGGCGTGATCTATCGCACAACGGAACCGATGCGCGCCTCTGAGGTCGTGCGTCTGTTCGATCTGCTGGAAATCGTCGCGGAGACCACGGTAGACGATCTGCACTCACTGTTTATCTCCGTTTCCGACAGCGCGATGGATCTGTCGGTGGAGTGCGCCGCCGATCTGTCGGCGATCGCCTCCCTGGAGGTGACGGTGCGGCAGGAGGACGGCTTGTGGCTGATCCGCACAGGGATAAGGGGGCGGGAGGATGCATAAGCTGAGACGCTTCGGGTTTAATGCCATCAAGGAGAGCTTTGACCGGCTGCCCACCGCTGTATGCTTTTTTGACCGCTCGGGCGGCATCGTGCTGTGCAACCGGCAGATGTATCGGCTGAGCCAGTATCTGCTGAACAGCGATATGCAGTATCTGGAGGAGCTTCAAAAGGCGCTGGCCTCTCCGCCAAAGGGCATAATGCCCATTGCCAGCACGGAGAATACCTACCGCTTTCCGGACGGGCTGGTATGGAAATTTGAGAAGGCGGCCGTGACCGACCGATATGGGGAGACGTATATACAGCTGACCGCCGCAGATGTTACGGCGCTGCACCGGGCGCTGGAGCAGCTGGCCGAGGATAACCGAAGGCTTGAACAGGACGCGGAAAAGCTGCGGCATCTCTCGGAAAACGTGGCGGCGGTGGCGCGGGAGAGGGAACAGCTTGCCGCCAAATCCGCCATGCACGACAGCCTTGCCGCCTGTATTACCGTTACGAAGCAATATCTGGCCGGAGACCTTGGCGGCATCAACGCAGACGTTGTGCTGCGGGAATGGGAAAAAAGCATTGTCTTTCGTGACGCAGAACGCTTGCCGGCAAGGGAGGCGCTGTATGAAAGCGCGGCCGGCAGCGGCGTGGCCATCAGAATAAGAGGTACAGAGCCGGCGGGAGGCGCGGCGGATCTGATGTATGCCGCCATGCAGGTCTGCCTGAGCAACGCCATACAGTACGCGCAGGCAACCGAACTGATCGCCAACATCTGGGAGGATGGCGACAGATATACCGTCCTGATCCGAAATAACGGAAAGCCGCCGGAAAAGACCATCACAGAGGGCGGCGGTCTGTCCAATCTGCGCCGCAGGATCGAAAGGATCGGCGGGACCATGACGATGCAGAGTCTGCCGGAGTTCGCGCTGGTGATAGGAATACCAAATCGGGAGAATTTGGAGGAGGGGAACGAATGGCTGTCAGAGACATATTGATCGTTGAGGATCAGGCGCTTGCCAGAATGTATCTATGCTCCTGCGTGGAAAAATGCGCAGACTGCCGGGTGGCGGGCACACTGAATCGTGCTGATGCGGCGCTCCGGCGGTGCGGCGACAGTCATATCGACCTGATTTTAATGGATATCTGCACCGAAAACGACTCGGATGGCTTAACCGCCGCTGAGGAGATCAAGAAGATCTATCCCCGGATCAAAATTGTGATGGTGACCTCCATGCTGGAGGGGCGGTTTCTGGCGCGGGCAAGAAAAATCGGCGCCGACAGCTTCTGGTATAAGGATTCCCCTTCCGGCGATCTTGTTGGCGTGATCGAGGGGACGCTTTCCGGAAAGAGCTATTGGCCGGACAGCACGCCGGCAGTGCAGTTGGGGAACACCCTTTCCTGCGGCCTGTCCGATCAGGAACTGGAGACGCTGCGCCTGCTCTGTGAGGGGCAGACCAACGCCGAGATCGCCGCGGGGATGAACGTGGCGGAATCCACAGTGCGCACCTATATCAACCGGATGCTGGAGAAAACCGGATACCCCAACCGCAACCGGCTGATGGTTGCCGCTGTCAGCAAGCGGCTGGTGGTGCCGGGGAGCCTGTTTGGCACGGCGGAAGAAAACTGAACTGGAATACGTGCATTCACAGCATCATCCGCAATCAGCGGCCCTGTCTGTCCTCACTTTTGTGGACAGACAGGGCCGCTTTTCCGTGCTACGATAGCAGCATAGAATGGGACGCGGTAAACCCGTCGGATATACAGGAAAGAGAAGAGGGATGGCACAATGCGTAAAATTGTGATCGATATGCAGAATTATCTGTTTGCCGACGTTGTGGCGGCCGCTTTCAAAAGCTCTGACTACGATATCGAGGTGATCCGTGCAGAGTCCCCAAGGGACACCGTAGAGCTGTGCCAGATATACGAGCCCTTTGTGCTTGTGATGGAGGTGACAGGGTATGCCCCGTGGAAACTCGGCGAAAGACTGAGACTGCGTGGGGAGGTAAAGACGCTGTGCCCCAGCTGCAAGATCGCGCTGATGGTGGATGCCAACACCGAACGACAGACGGCAAAGGACATCCGGGACGCCAAGAAGGACGGGCTGATCGATCAGTTTTTCTACGGCTCCATGCCTGCCGAGTACCTGATGGATCAGATCTATGCTATGTGAAGGAAAGAGCCCGCCATGGGATATTTCATAAGCAGCTACAGGAACCTGCCGAATCGGGCAACGACGGAAAGGAGAAAATGTTATGGCGAACAAGTGTGGAATTTGCGGCGCGGACATCAACCTGATGCAGACCCAGAAGCTGGCGGACGGCAATTGCATCTGCCGAAAGAATTGCAGGAGCAGGGGCTTCAAGGTGTACGACTATGTGCATGGCAATCTGCCCGGCGTGAAGGCGCATCTGGATCAGGTGGCGCGGGGGACGAAGCTGTGGGATCACTACTTTGTGCCCCGTCTGAAGACAAAGGATAAGAACCAGAAGCTGACACGCTTCGGCGCAAACCTGTATGTGGCGGAGGACATCGGGCTGGTGGCCTTTACACAGGTGGACTACAAGATCCTGATATTCGGCAAGACCACACGGGCCTGCGTGTACCGCATCGCCGATCTGCGGAACTATAAGTATGAGGAGCAGATGGTGAAAAACGGCGACAAAACCGAGAAAAAGTCAACGGTGCGGATGGTCTTTATCAACACCGCGGGCATGAACGCCTTTAACCTTGAGGTGAACAACTTCAAGGAGTATGAAAAGCTCAGCAAGTATTTCGATACGCTCTTCGGCGTGCAGAAAACGCTGGGCAACGCCGCCAACACGTGGAAGCAGCAGATGACTGCCATCAAGGACGTGGCCTCCGGACTCAGCGCTGCCATGCGGGGTGAGGAGGACGCCGGAGAGAAGGCGGCCGCCGCCATCAACTCACTGGACGCAGCAGTCTACGGCGACCGCACCGAGTGGATCCGCCGGGCAGACGCGGCCCTTGCCGCGTTTAACGGATAAATATCAGTTAGGAGGCAGAAATCATGAAAAAGCAGTGGCTCAGCATGATATTGGTCTTTTGTATGGTGCTGTGTCTGGCGCCCGCCACGGCGCGAGCGACAGAGGATGAAACGGGTACGCTGAGAGTTCGCACAGAGGTGATAGGCCTGCCTGATAGCGTCAGCGCGGAAGGAAAGACGTTTACCTTCAAGGTTGGTATGGTATTACCGGGTGGGATCGCATATCTGTCTACGCCCCTGGTCATCACCATCGGAGCGGATGGGAGAACCGGTGAAGGCTTGATGGAGGTTACCAGTGGGTACCAGTATCTCGTGGTGGAAACCGCACATGATGACATAGCCGATTATCGGTGGGATTATGTGACGTACCCCGGCGGAGGTTACAACGAAAGCAAGCTGGTGTGGGTGTATGAAAATGCTGTATCTGAACCGATTTACGTGAACAACGGCTTTGAAGAATTGGCAAATTCAACGATCACCTCATTGCCTCTGACGGTTACCGGGTATGCACTGGATGCAGACGTATCCGCTGTCGCGGTCGCGAAAATGGAGACGGGGGTTACGATCCAATCATCTAAAATCAAACAGTATAATGCTGCTGCGGGCAGTTGGGATGATCTGACCTCCGGGACTTTTCAGGCCGATACGAAGTATGCAATCGAGATATTCCTCGGCAGAGTTGCAGGGTGCGATTCCACCGGGCTTACAAGGGATAAGGTGACCGTAAACGGGAACGAGGTAAGCGTCTTTGAGAATCCATCGACTGGCGATATGCGGGTGCTCCACGAGCTTGAGGTGCTGAAGGTCGTCAAGAAGGTGAAGCGCATTGAGATCACAACACCGCCTACCAAGACCGAGTACAAGGCAGGTGAGGATTTTGACCCGACGGGCATGGAGGTCACTGCGGTTTACGAAAATGACTCCACGGCTGTCCTCCCTGAAACCGGCTATACGATCTTCCATGGTGAAAACCTCCAGAGGGAAAGGACGTATGTGACGATCCAGTATAACGATGGCAGCGGCAGCAGCGATGTCAAGGTCAACCTGCCTATTACCGTGAATCCGTATAAGGGAAATCATGAGCATACCTACGGTAATTCGTGGTATTCGGATGATACCAGCCACTGGCATCAGTGCACCGCTGAGAAGTGCCCGGCTCTGAGCGACAGCACAAAGGATCTGGCGTCCCATACCTTCGTGTGGAAGGTAGACAAGGCGGCCACCGCCACTGAAACCGGATTGAAGCACGAGGAGTGCACCGTCTGCGGCTTTGAGCGCAATGAAACAGAGATCCCCACGCGGCACGGCGGCAGACCGGACACCAAGCCGGACGGCGGCGCGGAGAATACCGCTACATCCCCCAAGACGGGCGATGCGGGTATCGCGCTGCATGCAGGGCTGTCCCTGCTGGCGCTGAGCGGCAGCGGATGGGTCGTTGGCAAGAAGCGCAGAGGAGAGAAGTAAAATTCGCCTTCCGCAGGCGGCAGGGATCGTTTCACCCTGCCGCCTGCAGAGATGGTGGGCCGGGTACGCTTTGACGGCGCAGGCAGCCGGGACACCTTATTACGCGGTATTTTTCACGAAAGGGTGAGACTCTAACATGAAAAGAAGAATCGTTTTGTGTCTGTTGGCGCTGGCGCTCCTGTTGGTGACAGGATGCACGCAGGAAAAGGAGGCGGAACCACTGACCGTAACGCTGTGGCACGTCTATGGCGGCGAGGTGGATTCCCCGCTGAACGGCCTGATCGAGCGGTTCAACAGCACCGTGGGCGCAAAGCAGAACATCCGCGTGAAGGTGGAGCTGGTCAGCAACAGCGGCAGTATTCATAAAAGCGTACTGGCCGCCGCCAACAGCGACCCGGGCGCACCGTCGCTGCCGGATATGTTCGTATCCTATCCCAAGACGGTGCTGGCTCTGCCGGATCAGAGCATATTGGCGGACTATCGGGATTATTTCAGCGAGGAGGAGCTGGCGGCGTTTATCCCTGCCTTTCGTGAGGAGGGGATGATCGGCGGGCGGCAGGCGATTTTGCCCCTTGCCAAATCCACGGAGGTGCTGTTTGTCAAC